>Ga0181394_1000634_pt1 | contig 15380 bp, 21 predicted proteins | sample 17SPOviralmetaG_FD_130123 | JGI IMG/M metagenome (GOLD analysis project Ga0181394, IMG submission 130123) | Marine viral communities from the oligotrophic San Pedro Time Series (SPOT) site, San Pedro Channel, CA, USA - 17 SPOT_SRF_2010-11-23 | ecosystem: Environmental > Aquatic > Marine > Strait...
CTAAAAGGTATAACTAGTCATGTCCAAACCTAAAATGTATTCCAGTGAGAGGGTACTTGAAGAGTTCTATAAGGCACTTGCTGATCAGAACGAAGGTAAACTCCGTAGGGTTCATATACCTAGATCAGACGTATTCTATATTAGAGAAGCATACTATCAACATTCAGGTACTTGGGAAACCTTAGACAGAATAGAAAGATGTATGTACCTCGAAGGTAAGCTATTAGCTAGAGACGTACTAGATCCTAAGCGTAAGAGAGACTGGGAACAATGACAAGTTTTGAAGAAGTAGATGTAGACAACAGTGGATCTATTGATAAGACTGAATGGGATGCATTAGCATTAGAAGATCGACGTAGACGATTAGATGATGAAGATGCACAACGTGATGCTCAAAGAAGAATGGCATGGTTTTGTTTAGCAGGAATGCTAGCATATCCATTCCTTGTCCTATTGTGTTCTATGATAGGTGCAGACAAAGCAGCTGATATTATAGGATCTATGGCTTCTATTTATTTTCTATCAGTTGCTGGTATAGTTGGTGTATTCTTTGGAGTCACTAACATGAGCAAGAAAGAAGTGAAAGGTAATAACGGATGATAAATATAACTATTACTAAGGAGAGTTTAAATGGGTGCTGATCCTTTAAAACTTGCTAACCCTACAAAAAAAACTCGTGCAATAGGGAAACTTTCAGCTAAAGCAAGAAAGCAAAAGAAAGATTTAGATAAAAAGAAAAAAGCTCTAGCAGAACTTAGAGAACACAAAAAACTTGGTTGGGATGGAAAAGGTTCTAAAAAACCTGACCTGCAACTAAGAGGAAATATAATGTTTCCTACAAAAGCTTCTAAGAAAAATTACCAACCTTGGAAGAGAAAACTAGATAGGTTAGAAAAGAAACTTAAAGGTTTATAATGCTTGGATTAAACTTAATCGGTCAAGTAGCTAATCTAGCTGGTACAATGATCGAAGGCAAGACAGCTGTGAAGAAGGCTGAAGCTGAAACAAAAATGAAGATAGCTACTGGAGAACTTGATTGGGATCTAGCAGCTATGAAGGCTACAGAGAACTCGTGGAAAGACGAATGGATTACTTTACTATTCTCAATACCATTGATCCTAGCCTTCTGTGGTGATTGGGGTAATCAAATAGTACAAGCAGGATTTGCTGCTTTAGCTAATATGCCTGATTGGTATCAGTACTCACTAGGTGGAATCGTTAGTGCTAGTATTGGTATGCGTGGTGTAAGTAAATACTTCGGGAAGAAATAATGAAAAACAATTTTGATAAATGTTTAGAGATGTTATTACATCATGAAGGTGGATACGTTAATCATCCTAGTGACCCAGGTGGTATGACTAACCTCGGTGTTACTAAAAGAGTCTATGATGAATGGATCGGCAGGGAATCTACCGAACAGGAGATGAGAGATCTAACTCCAGAAGATGTCGGGCCAATATACAAAAAGAATTACTGGGACAGAGTTAAAGGTGATCATCTACCATCTGGTGTAGACTGGTGTGCATTTGACTGGGCTGTGAACTCAGGTTCTGGTCGTCCAGCTAAAGCTATCCAACGTGCAGTAGGAGCTACAGCTGATGGAGCAATCGGGCCACAGACACTAGGTCTTATCATGGAGAAAGACCCTAAGTTTATTGTGGACTACGTATATACTGTTCGTCAAGGCTTCTATGAAGGCTTAGATACCTTTAAGACATTTGGTCGTGGTTGGACTAGACGAAACAAAGAAACACTAGAACAAGCATTGAGTATGATATAATGGTAGAGTATCGTGGTGAAAAGTTCTCAGGTTATAACAAACCTAAACGTACACCTAAACATCCTAAAAAGTCCCATGTAGTATTAGCTAAAGAAGGTAGTACTATTAAGATGATTAGGTTTGGAGAACAAGGTGCATCTACAGCAGGTAAACCTAAGTCTGGTGAATCTGATAGGATGAAGAAGAAAAGAAAATCATTTAAGTCTAGACACGCCAAGAATATTAAAAAGGGTAAGATGTCAGCAGCCTATTGGGCAGATAAGGTTAAATGGTAATGGCTAAACCTAAATCAAAATCTAGAGTAAACGAAGCAGGTAATTATACAAAACCTGCATTACGTAAGAGATTGTTTAGTAAAATTAAAGCAGGTACTAAGGGTGGTAAAGCAGGTCAGTGGTCTGCACGTAAAGCACAGATGCTAGCCCTACAGTATAAAAAAGCTGGTGGAGGTTATAGGAAGACATGAAAGCTTCTCAGAAGTCACTTAAGAAGTGGACTAAAGAAAAGTGGGGAACTAAAAGCGGTAAGCCTAGTGCTAAAACAGGAGAACGTTATCTCCCTAAAAAAGCAAGAGAAGCTTTAACCCCAGCAGAATATGCAGCTACTAGTGCAGCTAAACGTAAAGGCACAGCAGCAGGAAAACAATTTGTAAAACAACCAAAGAAAATTGCAGAAAAAACTAAGAAATTTAGAGCTTCGAAAGGCGGACTTACTATGAAAAAAGGTTATCACAAAATGCCTGATGGCACAATGATGAAGGATTCAGACATGAAGAAAAAGTCTGGGTATATGCACGGTGGTATGGCTAAAAAGAAACCAACAGGATACAGTAAAGGTGGCTATGTAAACTGTGGCGCATCTATGAAACCAACGCAAGGAAAAAAATAATGGCTAAAGGTCAAGACGATATATCAAAGCTAATAAAGTTAATGTACCCAGAGATGAAAGCTACGGCTAAAGTAAAAAAAGACATTGACACTTTAATAAAGAAAGAATTAGGTAAAACAAAACCTATAAATAAAAAAGGTTATAGTAAAGGCGGTATGCTTAAGAAAAAAGCTACAGTTAAAAAGAAAAGGAATTAAATAGATGGCTAAGATGACTCTACGTGCTTGGATTAATGCACAACAAAAAGCCAAAGGTTTAAGTACTGCAGCTGCTAAAAAAGATGCTGGTAAATATAAAAGTATTTCTGCAGCAAAAAAAGCTGGAAGTCTTTACTATACAGATAAAAATGGTAAGGTTATGATTGCAGCACTTGCATCAGACTTAAATAAAGCAGCTCCACCAGCTAAGAAAGTTTCAACTAAACCTAGATTACGTCCTTCAGGATTAGGTAAGAAGTCTAATGGTGAATCTAGGTACAAACCTGGTGCTATTAAAACTTCAGCTATAACTGGAGCAGGTAGAGGTGATGGTAAAGCAGAAGTTAAAAAACGTAAGGTAGACCCAGAGTCACCTAGCAATAAGTCTAAGGTTAAAAAGACATTAGCTGTCAATCCTAAAAATAAAGCTAATGCTAAGAAAAGAAGTGCTGCTAATAAAATGAAAAATAAAGCACAAGAAAATGCACTTAGTAGGTATACTTTTAAACAGTATGAAAACATGTCAGTAGCTCAACGTAGAAAGTTAGGTCTACCACCTAAGTTAAGCATTGTACAATATGCTAAGAAAGCATTGCAATCAGTATCAGATTTTAAAGGTACTAATAAAAGAAAGAAAAAAGGACCATCAGGTACTTAAATGGTTGAAATAGCCTATTCTACAGCTACAGAAGCAGTAACGATAGCATCTACTACTACAGGTGCTAACGCTACTCTTGTGTATACTTGTCCACCATTTCATGATGCGACAGTGGACTTACTACACGTAGCTAATAACAATAACTCTTCTAAGAAAATTTACCTGCAGTTTTATCACCAAGATGATACTACTTATCATTACGTACTTAAGAACCATACTATAGCAGGTAACTCAGCAGAAAACATATTTGGTGCTGGGGTATTACATCTTCATGCAGGGGATAAGATTGTTGCATATGGTGAGACAACTAATACTATGGAAGTACTAATATCTTGTAGAGAATTTTATAATCCGACACGTTAAAGCATAACGGGGTTGCATTATTATCTATAGTATGATATAACTGTTTGTGTAAAACTAGTCTTCAGTAAACTACAAATGTCTTGTAGTATCACACTGGAGAACTTATATGTTTAAAACATTTTCAATTTGGCTTAGAGCCTTACACGATTCAATACAAAAATCACAACAGGCTAGAGCAGATTTGTGGTTACTTACACACTTAACTGATAGAGAATTAAAAGATATCGGTGTATCAAGATACGATATCAAACGGAGAATAAATGGCTCGTAACCTTACAGAAAAACAAGAAATGTTTCTTGAAGCATTATTTGGGGATGCCAGAGGTAATACCATGCAAGCAATTAAACTTGCAGGGTATGCCGAAGGTACATCTTCAGCTAGTATAATGAAAACTCTAGAAGCAGAGATTGCAGAGAGGACTAAGAGTCTTATAGCTACTCGTGGTCCTCAAGCTGCATACTCTATGCTAGACGTAATGGAAAACCCAACTGACTTGGGTAATAAAGAAAAAATGGCAGCTGCAAAAGATCTACTAGATCGAGCTGGCTTTGTAAAAACAGATAAGGTTGAGGTTAAAGCAGAGAGTCCTTTGTTTATATTACCTCCTAAATCAGATGAAGACTAATAAAACTTGGCAGTTACCTAAGCCAGAAAAAGCTGAAGGTGAGTTTGATTGGCTACCAGTAGTAAGAGTAGGTAGAGTTATACCATTTGGCTATAGACAAGACCCCAATGACTCTGATATACTACTACCAATCCCAGAAGAGTTAGAATTATTCGAACAAGCTAAGAAGTATCTTAAGCAATATAGCCTACGTGAAGTTTCTAATTGGCTAAGTGCTACTTCAGAACGTTATATCTCTCATGTGGGTCTTATGCAGAGGGTTAAACTTGAACAAAAACGTAAGAAAGAAGCTTCAATCCAACGCTTCTATGCAGAAAAGTACAAAAAAGCCGCAGAAAAAGCGGAAAAGCTCGAAAGACAACGTATCGGTGCAAGAGTCCCAAAAGGAACTAGCACCAGCGCAGGTGAAATCACCACCGATTGACGTAGAGAAAGCTACAAGGAACATAATCTTTGAACCTAACGAAGGTCCACAGACAGATTTCCTAGCATCTACAGAACAAGAGGTACTTTATGGTGGTTCTGCTGGGGGTGGCAAGTCATATGCTATGATTGCTGACCCTGTACGCTTTCTAAACAACCCTCATGCAACTATGTTGCTAGTACGTAGAAGTAAAGAGGAGTTAAGAGAGCTTATATCTGTATCTAAACAACTATATCCTAAAGCAATACCTGGGATTAAGTTTATGGAAAGAGATAAAACTTGGATTGCACCATCAGGTGCGACATTATGGATGTCATATCTAGATAGAGATGATGATGTAATGAGATATCAAGGTCAAGCCTTTAATTGGATTGGTTTTGACGAGATGACACAGTGGCCTACACCTTATCCTTGGAACTATATGCGTTCAAGGCTACGTACAACTAAACAATCGGGTCTACCTCTCCATATGAGAGCAACATCCAACCCAGGTGGCCCAGGTCATCAATGGGTAAAGAAGACTTTCATCGACCCTGAAGTACCTAATAAGGCTTTCTGGGCTACAGATCCTGAAACAGGTGATGTTATTGAGTGGCCTAAAGGTCATAGCAAAGAAGGTGAACCATTATTCAAACGTAGGTTTATACCTGCTACTTTGTTTGATAATCCTTATTTAGCTGATGATGGTATGTACGAGGCAAACCTACTGTCGTTACCTGAGCATCAGCGAAGGCAGTTACTTGAAGGTGATTGGGATATTAATGAAGGTGCAGCCTTCCCAGAGTTCAACAGACAGATACATGTAATTGAACCATTTGATATTCCTGATAACTGGCCTAAGTTTAGAGCATGTGACTATGGTTATGGTTCGTATACTGGAGTTGTTTGGATAGCAGTATCACCTGATGAACAACTGATTGTTTATCGAGAAATGTATGTATCTAAAGTTATTGCTACTGATTTAGCAGATATGATATTAGATGTTGAACAGTTTGAAAAAATACGTTATGGTGTACTTGATAGTTCTTTGTGGCATAAACGTGGTGATACTGGACCATCTCTAGCAGAACAGATGATAATGCGTGGGTGTAGGTGGAGACCAGCAGATAGGTCAAGAGGATCTCGTGTAGCAGGTAAGAACGAATTACACAGAAGACTACAAGTTGATGAGTTTACAGAAGAACCTAGACTAGTATTTTTTAACACTTGTTCTAATACTATATCTCAATTACCTTCTATACCTTTAGATAAAAAGAATCCAGAAGACGTAGATACACATGCTGAAGATCACCTGTACGATGCATTAAGATACGGAATAATGACAAGACCTAGAAGTAGTTTATTTGATTATGATCCTACATCTAACTCAGGTTTTCAAGCCAGCGACCCAACTTTCGGTTATTAAGGAAAAGCAATGGAAGAAGATGAAATCTTTGAAAATGAAATGGCAATGGACTCAGTAGAGGCTAATGCTATAGAAGACATGGATGAAGATAATTATTCTGATCCACTTTCAGGAACTGTAGTTGGTTTAGTACAAGATCATTATACTAAAGCTTCCACTGCTCGTGAGAACGAAGAAAAACGTTGGGTACAAGCCTACCGTAACTATCGTGGTTTATATGGACCAGATGTCCAGTTTACTTCTACAGAAAAGTCTAGGGTGTTTGTTAAAGTTACTAAGACTAAAGTACTAGCTGCTTATGGTCAAATAGTAGATGTACTCTTTGGTAACAGTAAGTTCCCTATTACAGTTGACCCTACTACACTACCTGAAGGTGTAGCAGACTCAGTATTCTTTGAATCAAATGACGATATGCGTAAAGCCAGAGAAGAGTTTGGCCCAGAAGAAATGCAGTTACGTCCAGGTGAAACTGTAATAGATTTGCAGGAACGTTTATCAGGTTCTAAAAGTAAGCTAGCACCTGTAATGGATCTACTTGAAGAAGGTAATGGTAGAACTGCTACTGAAATTACTATACACCCTGCTATGATCTCTGCAAAGAAAATGGAAAAGAAAATCCATGATCAATTAGAAGAGTCTAATGCAAACAAACAACTAAGAGTTGCTGCCTTTGAGTGTGCCTTATTTGGTACAGGAGTAATGAAAGGGCCCTTTGCTGTAGATAAAGAATATCCTAAATACGAAGAAGGTGAATATACACCTCTAATTAAAACAGTACCTCAAACCTCATCTGTATCTATATGGAACTTTTATCCTGATCCAGATGCAGCTAACATGGATGAAGCAGAGTATATAATAGAACGTCATAAGATGTCACGTACTCAAATACGTGCGCTTAAACGTAGACCTTTCTTCCGTAAGAATGCTATAGATACAGCAGTAAACATGGGTGAGTCCTACACTAAAGAGTGGTGGGAACAAGCTATGGAAGATGACTCTAACGAAGCTAAAGCAGAACGTTATGAAGTTTTAGAGTTTTGGGGTAATGTAGATACAGAAGTTCTTGAAGGGCATGATGTAGATATCCCAGATGAGTTAAAAGATTTAGATCAAGTTTCAGTAAACATCTGGATTTGTAACGGTCAAGTACTACGTTTAGTAATGAATCCATTTACACCTACACTAATACCATATTATGCTGTACCTTATGAAGTAAGTCCGTATAGTTTATTTGGTATAGGTATTGCTGAAAACATGGATGATACTCAAACTCTTATGAATGGTTTTATGAGAATGGCTGTTGATAATGCGGCTTTATCTGGTAATATGATTATAGAGGTTGATGAAACTAACTTAACCCCAGGTCAAGATCTATCTGTGTATCCTGGAAAAGTCTTTAGACGACAGGGTGGAGCACCTGGACAGGCAATCTTTGGAACTAAGTTTCCAAATGTTTCTAATGAAAACATGCAGATGTTTGATAAAGCTCGTGTATTATCAGATGAATCAACAGGCTTTCCTTCTTTCGCACATGGTCAAACAGGTGTGTCAGGTGTAGGCCGTACAGCTTCTGGCATTTCAATGCTTATGTCTGCGGCTAACGGAAGTATCCGTAATGTAGTCAAGAATGTAGATGATTATTTACTTGGCCCTATGGCTAAAGCATTCTTTAACTTCAACATGCAGTTTGATTATGATGAAGAGATCAAGGGTGATCTTGATGTTAAGGCTCGTGGTACAGAAAGCTTAATGGCTAATGAAGTACGTAGCCAAAGATTAATGCAATTTTTACAGGTTGTGCAAAACCCAGTACTAGCACCATTTGCTAAGATGGACTACATTATTCGTGAGATAGCTAAGTCTATGGAACTTGACCCTGATAAATTAGTTAATTCAATGTCAGATGCTACAATACAAGCAGAGATGCTTAAGAAATGGCAGGAAGCTAATCCTCCTGAGCCTCAACCAGAAGCCCCAGGACAGCCTCAAGGTGGACCAGCTGGTGCACAGGCAGGAGATCCTACAGGAGCTGGTGGTGGTACTATAGGGACAGGCTCAGTGCCTACTCCAGGAGAACCTGGCTTCTCAGCTAATACTGGACAAGGTGCTGCATGAATAATTTAAAACCTTTTGTAAATGATAAGGTTCTATGGGATTCTTTTCTAGAAGAAATAGACAGAAGAATCTCAGAGGTTCATAGAGTAATGGAACAGTCTAGTAGAGCAGAAGAACTATTTAGATTACAAGGACAAGCATTTGCTTTACGTAAGATAAAACAACTAAGAGATCAGGTCAATGGGGGATAAAGCATATGGTTATTTCAAAGGTGGGGCAGCTAGTCTCAAAGATCAAACAGAAAGTGCTTTCGGTCTTGACGATAATAAAACAGAAGTTCAAGAAGAACTAGTAGCTCCAGTTACAATTAGTGATCTTGATAGTAGACCACTAAGTTTATTAGATGCAAGAGATGATGATAGATACTTAGGTGAGTTTGATGGTGGGCATATGTTCATAGACAGACTCGGTAAAACCTACACTATATCTGGAGAAGCTAAACCTGAAGATAATAGAACAGGTGCTGAACGTTGGAAAGAAAACCTTAAGCCTGTAGTTAGTGCAGCTAAATTATGGTGGGAAGAAGGTGCTGATTTACCAAGTATACAACAAATTTATGGTGTAGGTAAAGCAGTTGCTGAAGGGGTCTACGATACAGTATCTAAAATATCAGGTGCTGCAACAGGTAAAGTATCTGGAGACGATATAACTTTAGCTGATACATTTGATGCTACTGCTGGTATGGGTGTAGGTTCATCCTTAGTTAAAGTACCTGAAGGTTCACTAAGAATTTTTGGTGGACTTAATGCAAAAAATGCACCTGATGTAGATAGGATTACAAATTCTTTTAATTCTGAGTTTGAAGTTTTTAAGCAAAAAGTTTTATCTAATGAAGTTGATTTAGACTTTGATATGTTACAAAAGATTAAAAAGTTAGACCCTGAAAGCCCAGAAATACCTGAAGTAGCTTTAAAGAGTCCAGAGTATTATTTTTATAATGATACAGCACAAATAGCTCAATCAAACGCAATATCTTTAATGATAGAGCACCCAAAGTATTTTAAGAAAACTTTAAAATCTTTAGATAACAGTGGTGAATATTTTAGAGGTAGAGATGGAATGTTAAGGTTTGAAATAGATGATTCAAAACTTAATATAAAAAATAGAAATATAACTGTTGTAGGTGAAGACCCTAGTTATGACGTAGAAGATTTTGTATCAGAAAAATTAAGATACTATAACCTTTCTCCAGAAGAAAAAATTAAATTTGAAAATGCTAACCCTGGATATAAAATTGAAAAAACTTGGACTAGTTTAGATGAAGTTATAGAACACCCAGTTTTATTTGAACAGTATCCGAACTTAAAAAATGTAGCTGTTATAACAGATAGGGAGTTTTTTAAAAATCCTAAGTATGAAGAAGTATTGGGTTACTTTGAACCAAACTATGGTTATATTGCTATGAACCCTAACCTAAGTGATGATGTTTGGAAATCAACAATACTTCATGAAATGCAACATGTAATACAAAGAGCAGAAAACTTTGATTCTGGTACTTCTGATGAAACTGATGCTGTAAGCGTACTGGTTAAAATAGCTTCTGAATCTGATAAAGGTAAACAGGTTTGGAGAGACTACAGAAAAGCTGCAAAACAATATAAAAAAGATTTAGATAAATATAACGACCTACCTATCTTAAAACGCCTTGTAACTAAAAAACCTACAGAGCCTATAGAACCTAAAAAATATTTTGATCCTTTAGGGTTTAAACCTTTAGAAGAAAAAGAACATATTATTTATGAACTTAACTCAGGTGAAGTAGAAGCACGTAATGTTACAGATAGAATGAACTTAAGTGCTAAACAAAGAAAAATTTTACTTCCTGAAAAAACCCAAGACTCACAGTACGGGGATCAATGGACAAACTTAGAAGCAAAAAAAGAAATGAAGGATGAGTACAATCCTTCTTATTCTAAATCATTTAACTCACCTAAGTTAGAAGACTTTGGATTTAAAACAGATAACCCTGGTGGTGATTGGTTAAAAAGTAAATTAAGATTTGCCGAAAAATCAAAAGCAGATGCTGAACCAGATACATACAGAGCAAACTTAGGTAACTCAGATGGTGTAACTGGATATTTTCAAAGACCTCTTAACATTAACCCAAAAGTATTTAAAGATGTAAAAGGTGCAATGGGTGAAGAAAATTTTAGACCTGACCCAACAAAGTTAAAAAACCTTAAAAAGAATATTGCTGAAGAAGGCTATGATAAATTTAGAGGTACAATTTTAATACATGTCCGTGAAGATGGAGAGCCGTTTATAGTCGAAGGCAACCATAGAATAATAGAAGCTATTGAAAGTGACAGACCTACTATACCTGTTGAAATTAAATATTTAAGAGGTGCAGAAAAAGTACAAGGAGATTTTTCTCCAGAAGAAATTATAAAGTATGCAGATAAAAAGGTAAACGATAATGAATAGACAAATGAGTATGTTTGAAGAAGGTGGTATTGCAGATGACGGAATGGATCGTGATCCTGTATCAGGTAATGAAATACCTTCAGGCTCTCTTGCTAGTGAAGTCCGTGACGATATACCAGCTCAGTTATCTGAAGGTGAGTATGTAGTACCTGCTGATGTCGTAAGATACTTTGGTGTCCGTGTATTTGAAGAAATGCGTAATGAAGCTAAAATGGGCTTGCGAAGTATGGAACAAGATGGTAGAATAGGTGGTGAACCTGTTGAACCTAATAAAGGTATGACTGAAAACGATCTAGCTGGTCTCGAAGAAATGATGAGAACAGGTGTAGCTAATGGCGGTCTTATGGATAAGATGGTCTATACTGCTATGAATGATCCTGTAGTAAATCAAAAATTAAATCAAGGTGGTATAACTGTAGGTTTTGCTGCTGGCGGTATGACCCAATCTCCTTATAATGATCCTACTCGTATAGATCAAGTTATTGGTCAGTTCATGCAGATGACTAAAAATAATCCTGGAATTATGAATGAGTTAGCTAAACGTGGTATTACTATTAATCGTACCCCAGCTACTAATCAACCTGCACAGATGCAAGCACAGAATGCTCCTGCTCAAACAACTAATCCAGTAACTAATCAACAACCTGTTAAAGCTTCTGAAGGTACTTATATAGATCCATTATCTATGAGTGGTCTAGGAACATTAGGACAACCTAGTGGAATAGCACCTTTAAATATGTCAGCTATGTCTAATGAAGGTAAAGAAAACTATGCAACAACCCCAACTACTTTATCAAGTATGTTTGGTATTCCAGGTGCTTCTTACTTTTATCAAGGCCCTGGAGTTCCCGATAGGCCAGCAGATGAGGTATCACCTGTATGTGCGCCTGGGACATTTTTAGATCCAGATACCAACACATGTATACCAATACCAGCAAGTACAGAACCACAGCAAACAAATGAACCTGGTGACAATAATAATCAAGATGGTATAGGTGGTACAGCCATAAGTGGTGGATATAAACCTGATGGTTGGAGAGTTGAGAATGCAGAACTTGATTGGTCTGATCCTAAAGCTGTTAAAAAACACTTTGAAACAATAGTAGAAGACCCTTTTAAAGATGCTCCATCTTGGTCAACAAAAGGAGTTGTAGGTGTAGCAACAACACTAGCTAAAAAATATGAAACTAGTGTAACTGTAAATGAGTTAAATGCTACTAATTTTATTTCCGAAATTATGGGAGATAAAGAAAGCCTAGATATGGGCATAACTTACAAAGATAACTATATAAAAACACTAACTGAAAATCAAATTAAACACTATACTAACCCTAAAAATCAAGACTACTTAGGTGCAAGCATAGCTTTAGTAAGTCTTAAAGAACAATTTGGTAATAGTTTTTTACCCTCACTTAGTAAGTTTGGTGCGCAAGGAACTGGTCCTAATGGTGTAATTACTAAAAGCGATATAATGAAAGCTATAGAAAATGATCCATATGCACAAGAGCTATTAGCAAATGCTAGACCAAGCAAAAGGCCTAAACCTGAAGTTAAAGATGAAGATCCACCAGTAGTTAAATTACCAACAAAACTTCCTGATACACCACCACCAAGTGTCTCTTCTGGTGGAAGTAGTGGTGGAGGAAGTAGTAGTAGTTATTCTCCACCCATAGCTAACTACGATCACACAACCTACACTACCCCAAATAAACCTAACTATGGCCCACCAGGTACTTCAGCACCATCAAGACCTACTTTTAATAATAATGTTGAGTATGATGCAAGTTACTACAAAAAAGGTGGATTAGTAAAGAAACCAAAAAAGAAATAAATACCTATAAGGTATCCAAACAACGATAAGGCTACTCAGCAATAATGCTGACCCCAACATAAGGATAATGGATATGCCAGAACTAAGTACAATGGAAACCCCGAAGACTGCAGGATTTGTAGATAGGGGTTACAATAATAATAAAAAACGTGCAGCTATGGAAGCTGAAGAAAAAGAGATAGAACGTTTAGAAGCAGAGGCTCGTGGTGAAACTATTGAAGAAGAATCCGATGGCGAAGGATCTGAGGCAACCGAAGTATCGGATGCAAGTAGTTCCAAACAAGAAGAAGCCAAAGAGGAAGCCGAAGCATCGGAGTCTGATGAGGGGTTAAGTCGAGAAGAAAAATCCTTCAAGAAAAGGTATGGTGATCTTCGTCGTCATATGTCTGAAAAAGAAAAAGACTGGCAAGAAAAGTTTGAAGACTTAGAAGCTCGTATGAAGGGTGAAAATATTATCCCACCTAAGTCTGATGAAGGTATAGACGCATGGGCATCAGAACATCCTGATATTGCTGGAATAGTAGAGACTATAGCTGCTAAGAAAGCTCAACAATTATTTAGTAAAGCTGAAGCAAGACTACAACAGCTAGATCAAATGAATGATGAGACTATGCGTAAGTCAGCAGAGGCTACTATCTTAGAGTCTCATTCAGATTTTATTACAATACGTGAGTCAGATAGTTTTCATGACTGGGCAGAAGAACAACCTAAGTGGGTACAAGATGCTGTCTATGAGAATGCAGATGATCCACGTTCTGTAATTAGAGTTATCGACTTGTATAAGGTTGACAAAGGATTAACTAAAGAAGCTAAGAAAGCTGGTAAAAAAGCAGCAGCTTCTATGGTTAGTAGAACTTCAAAGACTAAAGTAGACGCTGATGAGGCTGGTGGACAAATCCGTGAGTCTGATGTAGCAAGAATGTCTAGTAAAGAATTTGAAGAAAACCAAGACAATATTAACAAAGCAATGCGCAATGGTAAATTTGTCTACGATATTTCAGGAAATGCACGTTAAGTGTTGACATTATGTTTATCTGAAGTATAACTATCGGCAGGAACAAGAGCCTCCCTTGTGGACTACCTCTCTTGCCTACAACCAATAAAACTTAAACTACAAATAAGAACTACCTGATTAAGTACAGGCCCGTTTAGATAATGGTTGGCCGACTGTTATTATAATGCACCCTAGAAAATCATCAGCCTCTTTGCTTTACGTTTAGTTTCTCTGAGTTGAGGTATGTACCTTTAACTCGTACTTACCTCTCTATCATAAGCCAAACATTCAAGGAGAATTATAATGGCATTTGCATCCGCAAGCGGATATACAAACTTACCGAATGGTAACTTTAGTTCCGTAATTTATTCTAAAAAAGTACAACTTGCATTCCGCAAGTCCACAGTTTGTGGCGACATAACTAACTCTGATTATTTCGGTGAAATTGCATCGCAAGGTGACACTGTAAAAATCATCAAAGAACCTGAAGTAAGCGTATCAGCATACAAGCGTGGCACAACTATTGCTGCACAAGATTTAGCTGATGCTGATTTTTCACTTGTTGTAGATAAAGCAAACTACTTTGCATTTAAAATCGACGACATCGAAGAAGCACACTCTCATGTTAATTTCATGGACATGGCTACCAATCGTGCGGCTTTCCGCTTGGCTGATCAGCATGACCAAGAAGTATTGGGTTACTTAAGTGGTTATAAACAGTCTGCTCTACATGCTAATGCAGCCGCAGTCAACGATGCAGTAAATGGAACTAAAGCTAATACAGCTGCTGGTTCAGACGAATTACTTGCAGCTAACAAGCTGAAAAAAGGTGACTTCGGAAACATTACTACAACTTCAGCAGGTGATCACTCAATCCCAGTTGCAGCACGTTTACCAGGAGCAACTGCTCTACCAACAGCATACGTATCACCAGCAATGTTGATTTCACGTATGGGTCGTTTGTTAGATCAGAACCAAGTAGACACTGCAGGTAGATGGCTAGTACTTGATCCTATCATGATGGAAGTCCTTCGTGATGAAGATTCACGTTTGTTTAACGCAGACTTCGGTGAGTCAGGTGGATTACGTAACGGTCTAGTCTTGAACAACTTCCACGGCTTCCGTGTATATACTTCAAGTAACTTACCTTCAGTAGGTACTGGTGCAGGAACTACAAACACAGCTAACCAAAATGCTAACTACGGTGTTATCGTAGCTGGTCATGATTCAGCTGTAGCAACTGCAGAGCAAATCAACAAAACAGAAACATACCGTGATCCAGATTCATTCGCTGACATCTGCCGTGGTATGCATCTTTACGGACGCAAGATCTTACGTCCAGAAGCGTTGGTCACAGCTAAATATAACTTAGCATAATAAAATACTTTAAGGGGGCTGGCTTAGTGTTAGCCCCTTTATATACATTTAAAATCTCGTAGGAAATGACATGGCGACTTATATAAACCTAGTGAATGAATTACTTCGTCGTCTTAACGAGGTTGAAATTGGTGAGGCAGATTTTGCTACCACTAAAAACGTACAATCACTGGCTAAAGATTCTATTAATTCTTCTATACGTGAAATACTACAAGAGGCTCAAGAGTGGCCCTTCACGTTAGTAACCTATGAACAAACACTATCAGTAGGTACGAAGACTTACGATTTCCCTTCAGAC
>Ga0181394_1000640_pt1 | contig 15293 bp, 6 predicted proteins | sample 17SPOviralmetaG_FD_130123 | JGI IMG/M metagenome (GOLD analysis project Ga0181394, IMG submission 130123) | Marine viral communities from the oligotrophic San Pedro Time Series (SPOT) site, San Pedro Channel, CA, USA - 17 SPOT_SRF_2010-11-23 | ecosystem: Environmental > Aquatic > Marine > Strait...
TAAGTTGAACCACTATTATCTACACTAGCTTGAGACGATGTATCATGGTGTAAATCTTCTATAGTATTTTTACTAACCTTACCGTCTGAGTCAACAACTAAAACATCAGTTTCTGTTGTTGTAGAAAGGTTCTCTATATAAACATCTCCACGAAACCTAGATATAAAATCCCATATGTGCTGACCTATCCATTTCATTATATTTCAAATCCAAAGTTTAAAATCATTAGTCTAAACTTCTTACAAGTTTTGTTTGTACAAGAAACACAGAAGCAGAATTTTAATTGAAATAATGTTAGCATTCCTAATCTAAAGTTTATTTCGTATACTTCTTTCTTGTTACCTGATTTCCAGGAGTTAATCCAATTTATCATAATTAAGTTCTTTATATTATTATTACACGTTTATTGATGAGCGTAACACTTCTTGTTTTTGTTCTCTGTTTTATTTTTACAACGATTACCATCTTTTTTTGTTCCAATACACCTATATTCTTTTTTACCATCACCATCTCTATCCATACCATCGGTAAACGCGGCGTGATGCATACACTTCCAACCTTTAGCTTCGCTGTAACCAGTTACACCACATCGCTTTCCATTAGATTTAATAGCAGAACATTGAACTTTTTTTCCTTTCTTATTTGTTTTATCGTCTTTTTTGTTGGTTGTTTTGTTCTTTTTACGATCTTGATAAGCCTCATCTTTTGCAGCTTCTAGCTCTTCGTCTTTAATACCCATGCTCCACATACTCCATCCCATACCTACAAATAATCTTTGCATCAGTGTGTGATTACCAGTTATCGCCTCTTCTAAGTTGTTAGCTTTATGTAGTAGTCTAGCAACAGGTGCGTTTGTTCCTGCTTCTATTAAGTTTGCAACTATGTGGAAGTTTGGGTTTTCAATTCTAAAACCTAACTTTCTACCAACACCTTTATTATATTGCTCTGTTTTAACAGCGCTCATTATTTTCCTAAACTTCGTACCCAGTGGTGGAGACAACCCAATTAACTCTTGCATTATTCTATAGTCTTGTCTTTTACCAAATGATTTTTTTCTTTGAACTCTCCATTGCATATACGTGTTTTTCATTGTAGCAATTACAGATCCGTATATTCCACTACCTCTAAGCAGAGTATCTAAAGCGCCATTAGCAATTCTAATCTCACGTCTTTCTATTTCTTCTTCGTCGTCTCCAAACATAACAGCAAACAACGCGGTTTGCAGGGCACCGAATATTAAGTTTTGTACAAGTCCATAATATAGTATTCTAGATACATTAGCTTTAGCGTCTCCTCTGCCGTTAACCAAATCCTGTAAAGCTTTCTTAGTTAATCTAGTCATCTGCATTGGTGTGTTCTGCCAAGCTAATATCAAACGACCTAATGGGCCAGCTTGTTGTTGTGATATCATATCTGGTCTAGAAGACTGCTGTGTTTCTTCTGCTATTTCTTGAAAATCTAAAAACGCTTGTGCTTCAGCTTTAGCTTTTGTCATACCTTGCTTTAAATAGAAGTTGACTTGATTTCTATAATAAGCAGATCCACCCATTGCAATAGCAAAACTATCTGCAATTTTAGTAGGTGTAAAACCTTTTTCTAGCAAATAAGCTATAATAGCTTGAGCTTTGTTTCCACCTTCAGCATAAGCTTTTGTTAACTCAGAAGCTGACACATCTATTTGTAATCCAGCTCTTCTTTGTTTAAGCATTGGTGAGTTCATTAGAAATATAAAGTCTGCCCAAAACTGAGGTTGATTAGCAAACGCTTTTGCTGCGGCAAATATATTGTTGTTTTCAAAGTTTAAAAAGTTAACCATTGATATAGTCTGAAGAACTGCAGATCTCATATTAAAGAACATCACTGCTCCTACAGAACCATTTATCCAGTCCATAAAACCGTTAACCATTTTATTTTTTCCAGTAACTCTATTCGTACCAGTTTCCATTCGATGTAACATGTCTTGTAGAGCATCAACGTAATCTGTTCCATAAATAGCTTCCAACTTGTTTAAGTTTTCTTGAGAAAATATTATATTTTTATTGGCTATCCACTCTTGTAAGAACTCAGTTCTACCAACCTTGTTAACAGCGTTAGCTAAGTCAGTTGCTATAGTTTCAGTTGTCCAAAATTCATTTGGTTTTAAGTAACCTTCTTTTATACGGGTAACAGTACTGAGGTGGTTAGCAAAACTTCTTAAATTTCTATTACCTTCAACATGTTCTATAAGTTTGTATTGTTCTTGTGTTGATAAACCTGGTATTGAAAATCCAGCTTTACTCCATAGGTAAACTCTAACAGCTGTATCATTTGTGTACGGCATACCTGGAACCTTTTCTTTTAAAGACTTAACTGTAGTTGGAAATCTTTTCTTAAGATCCGTATACTCGTCTGTCATTCTCTGTTTATAGTTATTGAACTCTATGTAAGCTTTGGCCCATGGGTCAAATAAAGCTTTTTTAAACCAAGCTAAATCTGCGTTACCTTGTTTTCCTTTACCAACTATGTTTCTCATTAAGCCTTTAAAGTCTTCTGCAGATGGTGGAACAAAGAACGTCCATTTACCTTGAGCACCTCTTACTCTAGCTTCAGCAGCAGAAAATCTTCTATTAGAATCTACACCTTTTGATCTTTCTAACATATCGTTAAAATCAGTGTTAAGGCTTTTGCTGTATTTAATTTTAGCTTGCACAACTTTAGATTTAATATCTAGTTGATCTAAGACCTCCTTAACAGCTTCTACGTTTGGCAAGGCATCATCTACAAAATACATATCATTGTATCCCTCTGCAAACTTATCTAACATCCATTGAGCTTTAGCGTTACCAGAGCTTTGACCAAGTCCAGTAACGTTCTTTAATGGTATATTAATACCATTTTGTTTTAACCATTCGTGTATTGCTATTTGACTACCTGGTCCTCTTGCTGTTAGTATAAATACATTTTCAGGTCCATACTTAGCTATTTGATTTTCCATCTTTACAAACAGTGGACCTGGTTTACCTTTAGTAACTTTATCAAAATCACTAAAGTCCATAACCCAACCATCTTCAATCATTTGGTCTCCAACAAACGGCCAACGGTCAGAAGCTATTTTTTCAGTCTTACCATCTTTCTTAGCTATAATAAAGTTTTCACTTATACCAACTGTTTCATCAAAGTCAAACGTTGACATACCTCTAGTTTTACCAGTCTTACTATATTTAATAATAGTATCGTGGGCTTTACTTACTTTAACAGCCCTAGAAAATTTTTGTTTTGATATTGTGTCTTCAGACATGAACTTCTGTGGGTTCAAGTTATCAACCCACATACTAGATGTACTTGTTATTTTGTCGGCAACAGGTAACAACCTAGTTTCAATACTAACATATCCCGCGTTTTTTCCTTTTTTCGAAGCCTTAACTTGTCTTATTGGACCTTTGAATTTTCCTTCTAGCTTAGTGCTACCTAAATTTAGTATATCTGTTCCTATGTGAAAAAACCCTTTTCCTAACATGTATATGTAGTTTGTAGGAACCTCTTTGCTTAAATATAGGTCTTCAATTAAAGACTCGGTAAAAGTTACCTCTTGAGTAAAGTCTCTCCAAAACATTTCTTCTCTTAGTATACCATGAACGTAATTTGGAAACTGATCTTTATGGCTATTCCAATTATTCAAAGTATCTATATCTTTATTTGTTATCTCACTTGGTACCTTTATAATTTTAGATGATGGTTTATTTTTATTTAAATCGTTTATCAATCCAGTTAATTCTTCGATAGACATAGATGCTATTTCTTTCATCCTACCTTGAACTCTCTTTAGAACAACCATACTTTTTTTCATTTGGTCGTTAACTTTCTTTTGATTTTCTGGAGATAAATTTTTAATCTTATTTATAGTAAATGTACCATCATTTATATTACTACTGTTTATGGTAAGGCTACTAACCTGAGCATCAAACATTTTTATCTCTACGTTAAAAGGTAACACTACACCACCTATTTTTATAACACCGTAAAAATCTGGTATATCAATTCCTTCTTCTGACTGCTTTTCAAATATAGGATCTACTCCAGGTATACTAGCAAATTGATTTATTACATACTGCTCAAAACCTTTAGTCCTAGCATTTCCCTTGTCAATACCTTCAGACAGCTTATTTAACACAACCGAATCAACATAGTGTATTTTACCTGTTAAATATAATTCTTTAACAACATACTCTATAGTTTCTTTTGGCACGTTTTCTAATAATGTTCCTTTCTTACCTGAATAATCCTTATTAACATAGTCGTCCATTGAGTAGGCTCTAAGCATGTTAACAATAAGTATTCCATCTTTGTAAAACTTAGAACCTTCTTGTATCTGTTGTTCTTTTAATATTTTGGCAGCAGTCTTATTTATAGGTGTTTTAGCAAACTTAGGTGACTTGCTAAACTTTAAGTCTGGTGGTTTACCTATTGTTTCGTTTATAGTGTTAGTTACTTCTTGAACAGACATTTCACCTTCTAAACCTTTTTTATCTATGTACTCTTGTATAAAACTAGAAGTTAGGTTTTCAGGTGTAGCATCTTTACCTAGAGCCTTAGCAGACTCTTCTAATACTTTTATTCTATTGTTACCTTTTGTACCAGATCTTTTAGAAGTTTGTCTTTTACCTTTTTGAACTGCTTCAAGATAATTGTTCCACTGTGTAGATGACGGTTGTAATCTTTCGTAAACAACAACCCCAGCTGCTCTTTTTCTTTTACTAACCTCAGTATCATTAAGTATATCGTCTGTTAGTAGTTTTTTGTTTCCAGGGTTTTTACCTGATTCATTTCTACCGTAAACAAAATCTGATATTTGAGTTTTGTTAGTTAGTCTACCATAGCTTTTTACAAATATCTTTTCAGTTAATTGTTTTTGCATTTGAATAAGAGTTGGTATAGGTATGGACTCTAGTATAGCTATTCTGTATTTAACCATACTATTAGTATCTGGAAATACTTTTTTCATGTAGTCAAATAAACTATTAGCTAGGGTTTTTTCATAGCTATTTAAAAACTTTTTTGGATTAGTTACAGCATCAGCCGTTGTAATGGCAGTTTTTACAGCTTTAAATATTATACTCCTACCAATACCTTTGATTCCAACTTCTTTTCTAAAAGTAGACTTTCTTTCTCTAGCTTCTGGATTTGCCTCTTGTACTTCTTTGTCATTAAGCTTTATCTCTTGTTCTTCAAACTTAGTTGTTTGAGTGTCGGTATCACCAACCTGTACTTTTAGTTGACCGTCAGATGTTCGTTCGTTTATATCTGTACTTTTTACATCCATAGGTTTTGCACCTTTTGTGTCAGCAATAAATACATTTCCTGCTTTAAACTTTAAGTAACTATTTATCCAACCAAACAAACTATCATTTTCATTAACTTTAAAATTCCTAACGTGGCTAGTTAACTCAGAGTAAACTTTTGCAATAAAATCTACTGGTATAGGTCTAACTTTGTACTTAGAAGCTATAAGACCATCAAGCATGTTACCTCTTTCCATTTGAGTTAAAGCTCTATCTGCTCCTGATTTGTTCCACTCTTTTTGAGTGTATTTTTCGTTTGTTTCAGGGTTTATGTTTAAGTTGTCAACAGCTGGGTTTTGAGATTTAGAAAACTTAGTCCCAACTTCTTCTTTTTTAGATGTAGTTAAGGTGTTAGAAACTAATTTACCTTTAGCGCCTTTTTTAGCTACATCAATTATAGCTTTACTAAGTTTACCAGTTTCAATACTCTTATTGTAATCTTTTATAAAATTGTAAACATCTCTACCAGTATCAAACTTAATATCTTTTAATCCAACACTTTGCAAAAACTGTCTAATACTATCACCAATACTAGTAAAAAATCCCTCATTGAATTGTAACGATCCATCAAGTATACTCTCAGACATTACAACTATAACCTCTTCACCAAGAGCGGTATCGTTTTTGTATGATTGTAATCTTTCATTTAAAGCTTCAAATCCAGTTCCTTTTAAAGTAGATACATGTTGTTTTAAAGCTTGAGATAATTCGTTTTGTATTTGCTCATTTCCAGATAGAGTTTTAGCAAGAATAGCATGTAAGAATTCATGAGCGGCAGTGCCAACAGCTGGCTTGTCTTTATTTATTACTATTTCAAAACTTCCATCTGCAAATTGTCTAATAAAACCAAATTCACCAGAAGCTTTTTTAGCATCAGCTTCACCTAAGTCCATGTTAGCTATTTCTTCGGTTGTCATTTGTTTAGCTTCACCTTGTAATCCAAATTTTTTAATTTGATCTTTAACTGTTTTAAATTGGGTTTCAGCTGCCAACTCAACAGCTTTAGTTTTTATATCAACTAGCTGATCGTTTAGTTTTGCATCTTCGTTGTTTAAGCTTTCAATAGCGTTATCATATTCTTGCTGTGTAATAGATTCTGAATCTATTTTAGAGTCTAAAGACTTTTTAGTTTTAGCAGCAAGATCTTTAGTTTGTATTATATCTATTAAAGAAGATCTTTGTTCTTCACTTAAAAACTCACTTAACTTCCTATTGTTATTTATTATATTTTTTAGAGTATCAGTTTCAGTTTTTATATTAATATCTATAGAGTTTCTAACATCTTTGTCTAAAGATTTGTTTTTCTTTATATTAAGGTCTACTATTTTATCTATCTGTGTATTTATTTTACCTAGGCTTTCGTCGTTGTTTCTTAACCCTCTATTAACTAGCTTTCCACCTCCACTCATTGCTCCACCTCCAACAACACCAGAAAAGAAATCTTCTAAACCATCATCACTAAGCATGTGTTCCCACGCATCTATAGACGCCTCCTCAACGCTTTTACCACCACCAAGAGATTCGTTTATTTTTGTTATTCCACCTTGAAAATACTCTGTTACACCTTCTTTTAATGACGTTGCCATTAAGGTACCTGCTATCTTGTTTGCAGCTGGCTTTCCTAATATATAAGAGTTTATACCTTTAAATCCAATTTTTTCAAGCTGGTAGGCAGCGTAACCTAAAGCTACTGGAACTGTTAATTCAGTGTCTCCACTTTTAACTAGTTTTTCCATAGCATCTGAACCTTCACCATAAATAGATTTTGCTTTTTCTTCGTTGTAAGCTGATATCATAGGCGCTGTTACCTGTGGAAACAAACTTCTTCCTCTTGTTATCATAGCGGGTACTATTGTTTCTGCTGCACCAAGTATAAAAGTTGACGAAGCACCTATTACATCTGCTGCGCTTTGGTTCTTAAAACCTTTAACGAAACCAGCGCCAGTATCTTTTTGCTGTAGTTTAATATCCCCAGCGCCAGGTATATATTTATTTAGCCACTCACCTGATGGTGTAAAATATGTTTCAGGAAGATCTTTTAATTCAAGGCCACCACCAGTTAGTCTTAATGCTTTTAAAGCTTTGTCATTTTCTATTAAACTGTTTTCAACTTCTTCTTTAGCTTCTTCTGATAAAATACCAGACTTTAGTCTAATTTGATTTAAACTAGAATCTACATCAAGTAGTAATCTAGTAAGACTTTCAGGTGCGTTTTCAACAAAACCAGTATAAGCTAGTTCTGCTGCTTTTTTTCTTTCTTCAGGATCCTTAAGTGAACCTATAGTTCCGGTAACATTATCATATAACCTTGAGTGCCAAGTGCCTTCAAGTTTTTGTGGCTCCGAAGAACCATCTACCAAGTTGGATTCCGTATTTGCTTGTTGCTGGTTGCTCTGGGACTGACTCGTCCCTTGCGACTTTCCCGGCTCTTCAGGAACTAGAGTGGGATTATATTCTCCGTATTTATCGAAAAACTTTTGTTCGTTATCTGGGTGTACGTTTTTAAATTTAGTTACACCGTTTATTTGAAATGTATATCTTTTCATACTGTATCGTTAGTTACCCGTTAATAAAATGTTTTTACTATCTACGCGAACTCATCTTCGCTATCTTCTTGTGTACTAGCGACAGGTGCGTCAGTAGTAAACCTTTGTCCTTGGTATGTAAAATTTTTACCATTACCAAATCTTCTTGTTGCCATTGCTTTAGCTTCTTCAAACGACTGTGCAGTTGAAAAATCTTGAGCAACCTCTGGTTTTAAATTTGCATTAAAGTTTTGTTCTGCAAAATTAGTATAATACTCGCTAACATAATCAGTTAGCATTTCTTTGTCATCTAAAATAAGTTGTGATATCTGCCTAGCGTCTTCAGCTGTTATAGGTGTTTCGGGTGTTGGGTCCATGTTATCAACTTGAGATGTGTTTAATCCCATTTTTTCATAAGATCCTTTTAATATTGACTCTTCTAAATCATTAGCAAAAACTCTTCCAAATGGATTCGTGTTAGTTGCTATTGATCTTAAGTTACCATTTTTAACTATATTGTTTTTAATAGAGTTAAAATAGTTAAAGTGATTAAACTGAGAGTTTTCTCCTATCTGTCTGTTTTTAGCGTCTGAGGCAGCCTCTGTTATTAATGTTTCTAAAGACGAAAAAGACTTTTTGTCAACGCTACCTTCTTTTACCATTTCTTGTATTTCCTCAATAGTCATATATTGTTCACTATTTTTAGGTGGGCTATTAGTAGCTTCTTGTTTAGGTACTACAGCTTTAGCTTCACCAGCTCCAAACGTTTTAGCAAAAGGACTAGATACTTTTTTAAAAGCAGCGTTAGTAGATTTTTTATTTGTTTGACTATCTAAATCTAAGTTTAGGTTTGGGTTTTTATCTTGTTGTTTTTTCCAATACTTTTCAGATGAGTCTATAAAATCTTGCAACCCTTGTTCATCGTTAGAATATGAGTTACCAAATTTATCTGTTTTTGTTTTACCATCTTCTGAAACAGTAAACCTGTCGTCATCCCAAGCTGCTTCGTAGCTTTTTATAGTTGGATTACCTTTACTATCTTTTTCAACAAACTCATTTAGCTCTGGATTAGATTCGTCGTCAGCAAAACAAGGTCTAGCACTAATCTTGTACATAGGTTTATTATCCTCGTTGTATTCAAACTCTGATTCACCACTTACTATGTCTTTAAGTATAGCGGCATTACAGGGCCCAAGATCTTTTTCTGGGTTTTCAATTTCTGTATTAGCTATTTCGTTTTTTAAAACTTCAGTTTTTTGTATAACCTCTGCTTCTTTAACTAAATCTTGCTCAGCTTTAACTCTACCTCTTTTGTTTAAGTAAACATAATCAAATCTTTTTCTTTTTAATTTTTTATAAAGTTTATCATAAGCCTCATCTGTTAAACCAGGGTTTCTAGCTAACTCATCTTTCATAGCTTTATTAAACTCTCTATTTCTAGACTGAACAACTACAGCTGTACCTTCAGCTATAAAACCAGCCACGTCAGTTGCTCCTTCAGCTGCTGCTAATTTACCAGTTCCTTCTGCTCGAGCTACTTGACCAGCGCCCGACACTAACATTCTATCTGCCATATTATATTATTTATTGTTGGGTTTTCTTCCAGTTTAAAAACGCTTGGTAATCTGCATCTGTACCACTAGCGTTTGCCACACCTGTTGTTCCTGGTAGAGACGTTACACCTTGACTAGCTGTTTGACCGTCACCAAAACCAGCAAACATACTAGCTGCACCTTTTATTCCACCTGTTATAGCGTTCATTTTTGCTTGCTTAGCCTCTCCAGCTTGTTGAGCATAAGCCGCTGTTTCTTGTTGAGCCATACCAAGTAGTGTAGATGTTCTTTCTTTTTCATCAGCTCTTCTTTGATATTCACCTTGTACTTCTAAGCCTTGTAGTCTACTAGCCTCTTGTCTTTCTAACATTTGGTTTGATTGCTCTTGCCTACCTATATCAACAGATGATTGTTGAGAAGCTAGTTGGCCTGACTGAGATAACTGTTGAGCTAATGCAGCTACACCACTACCACCTGCTGCACCACGTAAACCATCTAGTATGTTAGATTGACTTTGTTGAAATTGTTGTTTTTTAAATTGTGCGGCCTGTTGGTTAACGGTTAGGTCTTCCATTGTGTTCTCCATATTTAAAAATGGATTACTAATATCTAAACTTTTATATATGTCTTTTTGTCTATTTAATTCTTCTCTAGACTTTGCTTCTTTTTTTTCAGCTTCTTTTTGAGCCTTATTAGCACTAATAGCACCAAATATACTACCACCAATTGATGATGCTATACCTAGCGGTACACCCATAGGTCCTAGTGCTGCTGATATTGCGCCTCCAGGTATTGATGTTTGTCCTGTTGCTCCTGATCCTCCAAACACTAGATCTAATGGATTAAACTTTAAAGGGCTTGTTTCTTCTGCCATATTATTAATTTATTAATTCTACTACTATAGTTACATTTTTTGCTAATTATTTACTACTTTCTTCTATACCACATGCTGTTGCGTGCATCTCTGCAGGGTGAGGAGAATTATTTCTAAACATAGCTTGACCGTAGTAACCTCGCAGGCTTTTTAATTCAAGTAAGTTATTTTTACTAAAAAATATAAAATCGTCTACCGTTACTAATCCTGCTTGATCTCCTGTTATTTCACAAACAATAACAACAGTTGTACCGTTATCTGTTATTGAATTTATATTACCTATTAAAAAAGTATTGTTATCTACCGTAAAACCACCTTGTGTAGAGGTAGGTGTATAATAAGCTGTGTCGTTTACTTTACACGACATGTTTATTGGTGATGAAAATGTTAATGATATTTCTGCCATAATTTTAAGATACTACGTTGTCTAAATTTAAATTAACTACTGTGTCACTTGTTCCCCATTGACTAACTCTAATTTTAGCAAAAACAGTACAAGTAGTTGTTCCACCACCAGTAATTCTTATATCATAAACAAACAAACTAGTGTCACCACTTGTAATTGTCCAATCAGAAGCAACTGGATGTCCACTGACAACAGTAAATGTTTTTCCTGTTAGTATATACTTTAATTGCATGGTACCTGTATCTTTTTGCTTAACTACTCCTGTTATAGAGTCTGAGTCTACTACTCCAGCAGATAATCCGTTTATTGAAACGTGAGCAATAGTACAAGTTGCTGTTGCTGTTAAAACTGGATTTAAATATTGATTTAAAGTATACGTAGGAAAGCTATCTGGTATAGCGCTATTTAAAGTTCCAGTTGTTGATAAGTTTATTTTATAACTACCAGCTCTTTTAAATACAGCAACAGTGTTATCTGGTGCTGTTATTGAAGCTGATAAAGTACACTCATTAACATTATCAGTATCTGGATTTAATGTAACAACTTTAACTGTATCACCATTATTAATTAATCTGTTATTTGTATCTAATATAAATATTTGATCTCCTACTAACACGTCTGTTAAACTATCAAATATTATTTTTGTAGTACCACTAGCCGCCATACTACCGTTTATAGCTGTTGTTCTTATTACTGGTAAAGAAGGAAAATTTTGAGGAAAACTATAATAACCTTTTTTATTTAAAGTGTCACTTATGCAGTTTTTTACACCAACTGGAGTAACGTCTGTAGAATTACTAATTGGTAATATAGAGTTATTATCTTTGTCTAATATAGATAATTTAAATGGAGCATTAGGACTTCCGTGTATTTTTATATTTTTACCTTGACCAAGTGTACTTAATATAGAAGACCCAAAAGATATTCTATTTATATTATTAGTAACAACAGCTGTTGGTGAAGTTAAGTAATTAATATCACATTCAAAATCAGTTGTTGTAGATTCTTTTATATTACATATTAAGTTATATAAATTTACTGTAGATGTTTCTTTTAAATAAACTACAGCATTAGTATTGTTAGATGTTATTTCTATGCTAGGTTTTTTTACAACTCTAAAATTAGAATCTGGTATTATTCTTATAGTAGCTATTGTAGAGTTTTCTTTATAAGGAACTATACTTGACAATGTAAATGTTGTTACTTCGTTTATGGTTCCAGAGTCAGTAACAACTGGAGTTGAAGCTACAGTTGTATTACTTATCTCTATAAAACCATTTGTTATAGTTGTAGAACCATAGGTTAATTGCTTTGCATTAGTTTTAAGTTTTTGTAATACAGCTAATCCAGTTACACCTAAACTAGAGTTAGCTGATTTTGTAGTAATATTTAATATTAAATTTGTAGTTGTATTTAGTGCCATAATCTATATTTCAGTTGGATAAACATTTAAAAATATTTTAGTGTTCCTAGCAAATTGATCGTCCCAAATTTCAGCTTGAAAATCAGATTGAAAAGGTATTTTTAACTTAATTGTCTTACTATCAATTTGAGTTATTTCTATGTTACTTATATCTAAGTTGCTATTATTTTGAATAACAACCCCACTGCTATTTTTTTCAGAAATAAGAACTCCTGATGTACCAAATATACTACAGTCGACGGAATCTGGAGTAATCGGAGCACCACCAGTCCAAGTAGAATTATTAAAAGCGGTAATATATGTTGTACTTACTATTTTCCAAACATCTATTGTTTCTGTGCTTGCAATAAGATCCCAGTTGCTGTCATTACCAACTGATATATACCAACATAAATATGGTGGTAATATTCCATCACCGGGTACTAAAAATGGATAGTCTACTTGTGATAAATACCAACTATTTCCAGCCACTGCACCACTACTAAATCTAAACCTGTAAATCTCCTTGCTCATTATCGGTTGATATGGATTTGCACTTTCTCCCACAAAATAATTAAACTCTGCAATATTTGGATGTCCAGTAGGCGCTGGGCCAAACACATTATCTATGTTAGAAATACCTAGAGCACCACAGGTAGTAGTAACGTTGTTAGTGTTTGTAACATCAAACCAACTTAAAGGACCAAATGAAGTGCTGCCATTTCTATTTTTACCATAACAAGTTGGTTGAAAACTATCTAAACAAGAATCTGAAACATTAAAAAAATCCTCATCATTCCAGCATTGATTAAAATCATAGTCAGGAGGTTGATTTCCACTACATGCATTGTATGTCCATTCCCCATCAACTATAGTGTAGTTGGAGTCATTATAGACTGAAGCTGCGTATTGTTCGCTATCAAAATATTTAGCTACATAAAGAGAATAAAGCATGGTGAATTGGCCATCCTGGAAGGAGTATGTATCGGCATTTGAGTTTAGAAAAAGCTCAAATTGCATCCGTGGATCAACTACAGGATCTACTAATGGAGCACAAGATTGAGCCGTTCCACCAAAATCAATATTAATAAAGTGGTCGTTTGCTGGCATTGTAAAAGAAGGTTGCAAAACTATTTCAACTATAACTTTGTTGCTGCAGTCTGTATTATCTGCTAGACTATCCATAGTTCTAATGTTTAAAATATCACTTGGAACAACACTACCAGTAACAATACTTCCATCTGTCCACTGGTAAATACCATTCTGTTGTTGAAACTCTCCATTAACACCACCAATATTAATATTCTCAGCTTTAATATGATATCCACTTTCAGACTCTATTGTTAAATAGTAGTAAAGTGGTATTGCTGATGTTTCTAATGCGCCTGCGGGTGGAGATTGTAATTCTAAAGTAGCCGCTCCATACGCTGTGTCTCCAGCAAACTCTTCTGCTGTATATGCTGCTACTTGTTGACAATTTATTAAACTAGCCATTACTTGTATCGTTTTGTATTGTTAATGTAAATGTACTTGGTGGTGGTTCTGGTAACACTGGATCTGCAACTTGAGTTCCTATACCTTGAACGGTAAACTCAGCAGTATCTAAGTTATCTAATGTGGTTTCTGTTCCACAAATATTATTAAACCATTTATTTTCTTTGTCTATAAACCAGTATACTTTTCCAGTTTGTAAATCTGTTTCAAAGTTACCAACCCACCATCCTTTTTTATCAGCAAATATGTTATAGTATTCTCCGTCGTCACCACTTGGATTTCCATTAGCATCTAAATATTGATCTACTCTAGCTTGAGAACCCTCATAATTAATTGTTCTAAAAGATTTAACAGAACCAGGTTGATCGTTAAACATAACTGTTAGTGTTGATTCAGCTGGGGTTTCAGCGTTATAAAAAGTGTTTCTATTATTAACAACATTATTTTCATCAAAAGTATCAACATAGTGTTTGAATATTCCACTGTTATTTATAGTTAAGTAAGTACCTGAAACAGAAGCACTTTCTTGTGGTATGAAGGATTTAAAACTAACCCAACCCTTAGATGTCTCGTTAAACGAAACAGTTGTTGTTTTATTTATAGTTAAGTCATACTCACCGTTAATAATGTCAAAACCTCCTAGTAAATCTGTTGCTCCTCTTAAGTTTTCTCTGAACCAAGATCTCATTCCAACATCTGATATTGGAGTTAATCCGTCCATTGATAATCTAAGTACAGCGCCTCTTTGTGTGTCAGTAAAATACATTCTGTACTTATCAGTTGCTAAAGACTCTGGGTTTTTAGATATACCGTAGTCCCCTTTGAATGTTGTGACCTGCCCTAGAACTCTATCGGTTGAAACTATGTTTGGATCGTTATCAGCCATAAACACAGCTTCTTTGTTTGCTAATATTTTTAATACTCTATCTTCACAAAATGTAACAAGATCTGTATCTCTAGTTTTTAAAGCTTGTATTGATCCATATGCTGGATTTATATTCTTACTAATCTTTTCACCCATGTTAAATTCATTGAGGTCGTTAACACTAGATGTTGCATTGTATAGACCAGAATAAGTTAAGCCACTTGTTTTATCTTCCTGTCCGTAATCTATAAATGTTGTAGAAACTTTAATACCATTATCTATTGTTGGAGCGTTGAAGTCATCTCTTATTCTATCTGATTCTACACCATTACCAAAAGAGTAACAATTATGCCAACCTAAATCAACTTCATACTGATAAACATCTTTATCTATTTGGTAAAACCCAGTTGGCATTACAAAGGTAGCTGTTAGTGATGTTGTTTGTGTTTGGTCAAAAAAGCTAGTATCTGTTAATTGTATATCAGTACCCCCGTAGTTTTTACCAAAAACTCCAGATACGTTTGAAGAGTTACCTTGACCAGCGTCAAACACAATATTAACACCTGTTGAGAAACCACTAGGGTCTGAAAGCGCAACCGTGTTATCATTAGTGTTTGCGTCAGTAAGCACAGCAGGGTTGTATGTTATGGTGACAGCTGTTGGTGTTTGTAGTTGATAAGTACCATTACTCAAAGCGTAGTAACCTTTTATTTGACTTCTAGTACGTAGACCACTACTATGCGTAAATGTTATATAATCATTTATTCCTAACCCATGAGTATTATTAACTATAGCATCGTTTGAGTCTGTGTTAACAACTTTTATTAAAGATTCATTTGTAGTGTACTCAGCTCCA
>Ga0181394_1000644_pt1 | contig 15232 bp, 22 predicted proteins | sample 17SPOviralmetaG_FD_130123 | JGI IMG/M metagenome (GOLD analysis project Ga0181394, IMG submission 130123) | Marine viral communities from the oligotrophic San Pedro Time Series (SPOT) site, San Pedro Channel, CA, USA - 17 SPOT_SRF_2010-11-23 | ecosystem: Environmental > Aquatic > Marine > Strait...
GGCTCTCAGTCGTACAACTCTTGGATGCAAAGAGCGGTAGCATAAGGAATATAAAATGGCAGAAGTAGCACTAGAACCAGAAGCACCAGAGGATATAGAAGAGTACGCTAGAGGCAAAGCCTTAGAGCTACGTAGGCCAGTACCGGGAGAATCTTTAACTAATGATCCTGAGAAGCCTTGGCCTTGGGAACAGCCTCCTCAGTTCACTGAGCAGAACGATATATTAGAATATTATTTTGACTTATTTACATCAGAAGATGTATATGAACGTATTCTAGATCTTATGGAAGATGAAGTTGCAATCATGGATATTGTACAGATTTTCCTTACTAAAGGATTTCAAGAAGGTCTGTTCAATCCTGACATGATGTTAATCATAGCAGAACCTTTAGCGTACATGCTCATATCTTTGGCTGAGAGAGCAGGTATAGAATTTGTAATCACAGACGATGAGGAAGGTGCGGAACCTGCTACACAGCTAGGATCTGCCTTATCTACTATACAAGAACCTCAACCTACTGAAGAAGTAGATACTATGATGGGCGAGGAAGCACCATCTTTGTTAGCTAGGGAGCAATAAAATGGCAAATGGATTAGGTGATTTTGCATCTCTTCTTGGACAAGCGTACTCACAAAGCGCCAGACAACGAGAAGATGACTATGAAAGCAATCGTAGAAAAGCACAAAGGCAACAGCTTCTTACTATGTTTGCTGCTCCTATTGTACAGGGTCTGGGAAAAGGTGTAGTAGATTTTGCAGGTGACTTGTTTCTTGGTGATAACTCTAAAGATTTCTTTTCAACTAGAGAAGGAGCCAGTTTTGAGCGAAGGTTATCTGATATTAAAAAACCTTTAGATACTTTGATAGCACAGAGAGATCAGCTATTAAAAGCTTCTAAAGGACAGTCTACTGTAGAAGGATGGCTCAATATGGCGCAGGAGAGTAAAAGACAACAGTTTGAAGATGAGTTTGGTCAAGCTGACAACTATAAGACTTTGATAGGTGCTGCTACTTTTTCTCCTACAGAGAAAGAAAGAAAAGAAGCAGAAATTCAAGTGGGCGAGTTAGAAAGTTTAATAAGTGATTTGTCCACTGCTACTGATTTAAATACAAAAGAATTACTAGCTCGCTATGGGCAAACTAGGCTAGGAAAAGGAAAGGGACGAAGAATAGCTTCTAGGATAGCTGCGTTTTTTAAAGGACAAGATTATAACGAAGCTATGGTAGATCCTTCTGTAGATTATATGCTTACTAAAGGAGATTTAAGTCTAAGAGATAGTGAGTTCTACAAACTTATGCAGAACAAAGACGGAACATTTAAAGATGATTTGAGAGAACTAGTATCTACTGCTTCAGATGTAGGTCTTTCTACTTCTGATCAATTTGATAATCTGTTTGAAGAATTTAAACGTAATAATCCTGACGTAGCTAGAGTATTAACTGATGACATAGACCGTAAAAGAAGGCTCGCTACAGAAAGAGCAGATGTAATGAGTTTAGCAGAAAGTAATTCTCAAGTTGCTATTGTAATAAGTCAATTAGATAAAGAAAAAATACCTGTTACACAGTCTAATATCAAAGCTCGTCTTTTAGATCAGGTGAACGGTTTTTCAGAAGAAGCAGAGTTTGCTAATAGGTTTTATAACAATGAAGATAATGCACTAATAATTGAAAACATGCGAAATGGAATAGCTGAAAGAACATATGGAAGGGCTGCTAATGATGATGAAAGTGCTTTTGATGCTATAACAAATATTAATAATAAAAACGCTATTAATGATGAAGTTAAGAGGTACTTAACTGAAGCTGTTAAAGAATTTAATAATGATTTAATAGAAGTTACAACAGATTTAAAAGATACAAATCTATTTGATATTGGCTCTAAAACAGTAACAGTAGGAGGGATTAGAGTCTTAGCTAATGACTATTTAAGAGCCATGCTAGATCCGCAAGGCCCTCACTTAGTCACAAGAGAGTTTGACATACCTTCTAAGAGTTGGGTTCAAGCTTTAACTGGAGATGACACAGCAGATTTAATGAGCGGAACTATTAGTAATAAAGATGGCCTAAGAGAGATAATTAGAAGCGCACTTACTAATGAAGAAAAAGCTCTTTCTAATGAACAAACAGCCAATAAAACAGGAGAAGCTGCTATAGGTAGAAAAGCTCAACGTCGTAGACAAGGGCTAGAAACATCTTCTGTCTTTAATGTACGATCTGTTGAAAACGACGCTGAAGAAATTAAAACTTCTTTAACTCTAACAGACGAAGAAAAAGAAAGAGAACTTAACAAGTTTTTTTCTGGTTTTGAAAATTATTACGAAACAAATCCTGAAGTTAAGCAACAGATACAGCAATTACGTTTAAAGTATTTATCAATAGACCCTTATAGAGAAGCACAGTTGATGCGTGGTCAAATAAGGAGATCTGACTGATGGCTGAGTATGACTATGATAAATATTTTACATCTTCATCAGTAGAGGAAGAATCTTCATCTGATTATGATTATGATAAATATTTCATCTCTTCTGAAGAAGAAGTAAATTTAGATAATGTAGATTATGCTACAAAAGCTGCTTATGGTATTGCTCAAGAAACAACTATAGGCGGTAACGTCTTTAGAATGGCTAAAGCTGCCGTATCAGCAGGGACATCTGATGAGTCTTGGACAGAAGCTTTAGCAAATTTAGAAAAAGAAAGACAAGAAGAAATTGATCAGATGTTTCCAAGTCTTGCTAACTTAGAAGAGTCAGAAGAAGACCTAGCAATTCTATCTGGTAGGTTAGGAGTTGCTGTCGCTGACCCTGTTACTTTTTTCATGCCTTGGGCTAAGGCTGCTAAAGGAGCTAGTATAGCTTCAAGAGTAGCTAAGACAGGAGCGTTAGGTGCAGGAGTTTCAGCAGCGGATACAGCACTCAGAGAAAAGGTAGTTTACGGTGATGTAAATTTAGCTAATGTAGGAGTGGCTACTGCTTTTGGTGCTGGCTCTAGTGTTCTTGGTTTAAGCGCTATGGAAGGTATAAACTTCGCTAAGAATAAATTTAGAGTATCAAAAGCTTTAGAAGATATAGAGCCTAACGCTGCCGCTAAACAAGAAATGGATATATATGCTGATATTACTGATTTAAATGCACAAGAAACTGCATCTGTGACTAATGCATTAAAAAATGTTTTAGGAGAAACAGATGATGATTTACTTTCTATAACCAGTAGTAACTCTTTAATGCCTCAGTATAGAGAAGCTATGAGCGCAATTGATGTAGAAAGAAATAAAATAAACAAACTTTTAAAAGACGAAAATTTAAATTTAACTAAAGAACAGATAGAAGACTTTACTAGAAAAAAGAACAGGCTTTCATCTAAAAAAGCTGCTTTAAAGAAAAAACTAATACAAGACACTATAGAACTAACTGAGAAAAAAAATGCAGCTAATTTAAAAGCTTTAGAAGATTTAGCAGGAACTGAAAAATTTACTACAAAAGCAGGTAGGGCTATTTTACAAGAAGTTACTAGACCTGCCGTAGGTGCTATAGGAGGAGGATTTTTTGGAACTGCTTTAAGAGAAGACGTAGATGATACAGAAACTATATACGCATCAATGTTAATAGGGGCAGGTATAGGAGCGGCTACTAGAAGAATAGAAAACTCCACTATTATTTCTAGCATGAACAAACAGAAAGCTACTATGGTGTTAGGAGAAGCAGCTAAGAAAAATATTAACACAACTGTAAAACTTCTCAACGGTCAAAGTACTTCTGAAAGAATGGAAAAAATGGGAGGATGGAACAAAACAATAGGTTCTCTTCTTCTTCAGAAATTTGGAAGCAACGTAGACTCAGTAGAAGGTAGAACTTTACGGAAGCAGTCTGAGTGGGTAGGGATTCTAAATGAAAGAATGGGAGTTTCAGGGAAAGATAACAATGTACTAGAGGTTGTAGGTGAGTCTATGTTTGGATTTACACCTACTAATCTTGTTGGATATAAAGGCATACGAGGAGATCTAAAGCCCTTAACTAAAGAACAAGCTGACGAGGTTACGAGAATAACTCCTTTATTTAGAGAAGCTCAAGATGCTATGAAAGAAAGAGGTAAAAAATCAGGAATAACTTTTGAAGAGTTAGATTTTTATGGCATGTCTATAAGACACGACTATTCTAAAACAAGGAACAGTAAGGAACTTGAAGCACATAAAGCAGATCTTAAAGAAGCCGCTAAGATACAGAACAAGAACGCAGGTGAAGATGGAAAAAAAATTAATCCAACTGGATATGCTAATAGTGTTCTAGACATGACTACTACTAAAGCAGGTAAATATGTTCCTAGTGGCAGAGGGCCTAGTCCCTTTGTGTATGATGCAAAAGGAAAAGTTGTTAAATTTAGAAAAGCTGCTGATTTTTTTGAACAGCAACGAACACTGACTGATCCTGAAGCTATAAAATATTTAGCTAGTAAAGGGCGAATACTTCTGAATGCTAGAGATGTAGTAAGTGATTACGGTAAATCGTCTTTAAAAGTTTTTGAATTTACAGACGTATTTGGGCCTAATGGAGAAATATTTGACATAGCTTTAAAGGACATAAGAAAAACTTTTAAAGGTGCGTCTTCAACTTTAGATCAGATTGATCCCGGTGAACAGTATACTAAACAACTAACAGGTACTATTGAAGCTTATTGGGGAGGGTATAGTCATGGAGCAGAGCAGGTTCTTAAAAAATCTACATCCGCTTTTGTTGCGCTTGCTAATACTACTTACTTAACAGGAGTATCACTCGCAAATATAGTTGATCTAGCTAATCCTATTATAAAAAGTGGTGTTTGGCCCTCTATGCAAACTGTGCTTCAGAAAGTTGGAGGGAAAAGTAAATCTCAAATGAGTCATTTTAAATATGATCAAAGTTATGAAAGAGAGTTAGACACTTTACTAGCCTCTAAGTCTCCATCTCAGCAAGGAAAAACAGCTAGAATTACAGATTTTACAAATAGAAATTTTTTCTATTTAGTAGGATTAAAAAAAGTAAACCAAGTAGCTAGAAATTGGGCTTATGATGTAGGCGTTAATAGAGCATTTAATATTTCTAGGAAGAAAAAGTTTTCAAAAGTAGATATAAATGAAATAGAATCTCTGGGTCTTAATGTTGATGATATTAAAAATATTGCTAAATACTCTAATGTAGAAGAAGCTTTTGAAAAACAAAACGCAAGGTCTACTTTAGATTTAGCTGGAAGGGCAGCAGCAGAAAGAGATGCTATTGTTCCTAATGTTAGTAATAGGCTTCTATTTACAATGACTAATACTCCTACTCTTAAAGCTACAGGGCAGTTTTTATCGTGGGCGCAAGGGAAATCTGCTGAAGTCAATGCTATGATTTCAAGGATAGAAGACGGAGACACTAGAACGCTTGTAAGACTAGCTGCTGCTACACCTATTTTAGTAGGTTATGAGCAAATGAGACAATATATAACAAGCAATGATGCTTACTATGATAGAGAACCTGAAGACGAATTACTAGATGCTGCTGAAGAAATAGCAACTGGTGTCAGGCGATCTGGTCTTGTGATGGATTGGAAGAGAGATTGGTTATATGACTTTATTAAATATAATTCTGGAATACTAGGCAACAATCCTGATTTTAATGCTACTGATGCTCTTGCGCCTACTCTTAGTTTAATTGATGAGCTAGGTGGGGCTACTATTTCAGCGGGTAAAAATATTAAGTCAGGAGACTTTGAGGGAGCAGCAAAAGATATTGTAGAAGTTATTCCTCTAGGTAAGCCAACGCTTAAAATTATTAAAAGTGCTACAGGGAAACCTTTATTAATAGATGAAGATGAAGAAAAAGAAGATGAAGTTGTACAATTTAACAAAGGGGGTGAGGTTCTTGATGTACCCAATGCACCTCAAGAGCCTGATGAGCGAATAGATAAGATGACAGGTATGCCCTACGATAAACAGGCAGGTACGGCTTTTGTAGATGAAGAAGATCCGCTGCGTAGGCTGGGCTTTGTAGGCGGTGGCAGTGTAGACCCATTAAAAAGATTAGGATTTGGAGTATAGAATGAAATACGTTATTCAAAAAGGAGATACGCTGAGTGCTATAGCTCAAAAACTTAATGTTAGTATGAAATCTCTTGCAGACTTTAATAAGATTAAAAATATAAATAAAATATATGTTGGTCAAAAACTTTCTATGCCTGAAGAGGTTGAAAGAAAAATAGATCAAGAAGTAGTTAAAGCAATGACAAAGACTCCTGCTCCTATGAACCCAAGACAAAGAGCAATGCAGCAGAGGCGTGAAGCTGCTGCGACTCCTTCTAGAGGATTGATGGCTAAAAGTAAAGATAGAGAAGCGCCTCAACAGGAAGTAAGCAGAGTAGGAGAGAATGTAGGATTAACTAGAAAAGCTTTAGAAGCTCTAGGCGTTAATATTGATCCTTTTATTATTGCTTTAGACCAAGCTAAGCTTTCTGTAGCTGAAACTTTATTAGGAAAAGATAGTGCAATTGTAAAAGATTTATCTAAACCAATAACTGAAAAAGATTTAAATTCTTCTGTTGTGGGTGCTATGAGAAAAAGTGGTTTAACTATGCTCAGAGAAGGATTAAAGAGTGTAGACTACGTTGCTCAAGGAACTTCTAGGCCCGGCGATATTTTTGAAACAGGAATACGTGGTTTATTAGCGCCTATATTAGACCCTTCTAAAGCTGCTAGTTATACCACTGGAGAAACTTCAAGAGGTGGTTTTACTTTAGACAAAAATAATAATTTAATTCTAAATGATGTATATGATTTTCCTGACTACGATGAGTCTTACGCAAAGGGAACGTACATGCAGGTTCACAACTTATTTGAACCTAGAGGAGATACTGGACAAGAGGGATTTGGTTCTGGAATATTTTCAGTTAGTCCTGAGAATACTAGAAAAATGACTATTAACTTAGGTAAAGCTCCTAAAGATATAATTCAAATGTTACAACCTCAATATCTTGCTGGTTCTTCTAGTGGTTCTGTGGGGTCAGTAGCAGGAGGAGGCTAGTGGCTAGATATTTTTTTTTGCAACGATACCACTGCTACTTCTAATAGGGATACATATGTACAAATATTTTTCAGACAAAGAACTAGAATGCAAGCACTGTGAAGAACAGGGTATTGATCCTGCATTCATGCAGAAGGTAGATAAGCTACGAGACAAGATGGGATTCCCTTTTCCTATCACTTCTGCCTACCGTTGCCCAGACCACCCCATAGAAGCTCGTAAAAAGGCCGTAGGCGCACATGCATCAGGAAGGGCTGTAGACATAGCGGTATCCCATAAAGACGCTTACAAGCTCTTACAGGGCGCTCTAGAGGTAGGTTTCACAGGAATTGGTGTAAGTCAGAAGGGAGGGGTGAGGTTCATACACCTAGATGATCTACCAGATTCTGAAGGTAGACCAAGGCCACACGTATGGAGTTATTAATGATTTTCTACACTGAGGATCTTTTGGGTAAAGTCTATAAGACATATCAGCTACATCAAGCTAAACACAATATGCCTTTTATGCGCCTTGAAGACTTCCGTTTAATGTTTGAAGAGCAACAAGAAATAATTGTAAATGAAATAGAAGAGGAAGAAGCTGATGGCGATTCCAGTTATTGATGGATTAGTAAAGCTGGGAGGTACTTGGCTAGAAGGTAAAGTAGCTAAGACCAAAGCTAAAGCAGAAGCAGAAGCTACTGTAATGGTAAAGCAAGCTGAGTCTGTTGCTGATTGGGAAACTGCTATGGCTAGAGCGTCACAGCAGTCTTGGAAAGATGAGTGGCTTACACTTTTATTTAGTGTACCTCTTGTACTTTGTTTCTTTCCTGCAACTGTAGAATATGTACAAGCAGGTTTTGAAGCTTTAGAAGCTATGCCAGATTGGTATCAATACAGTTTATCTGTAATCATTGCTGCATCATTTGGCGTTAGGTCTGTAATGGGAATAATGAATAAAAGGAAATAATTATGAGTGACGGAAGCATTAGAATACCCCAGTGGGGATTACCTATAGGCGCTGCTGCTGTAAGCTTAGCAGTTGCTTGGGGCGTACTACAAGCTAATACTGCATTTGCCGCAGAAGATCGTGAGCGCATATCTCAGATAGCGGAGGAGACTGCAAAAAAGGCTCAAGCGAATGGTCAAGCACAGGCAGTGACGAGCGCCAAAGTGGAGGCCATCGTTTCCAGCTTGGAGCGACAGGAAAAAATTCAAGAGAAAACGAACGAACAAATCGCCGCACTGGTTCAAGCACTCTTGAGCAAGGATTAGTATATGACCCAGAGCGACCAAACTTATTCTGCGACATGCGAGAATACAGAATGTTGCAGTACGTCAACCCACCCGCAAAGCGGCACAGAGTCGCGAAAATGTGGCTGCAATACAACCACCAGAAGTGCGGGTACGGAGCGACAGTGTATGTGCGGAACCAAGCGCCCAGAGTCCTTGGAACAGCGTGGGACACAAAGCTACTGCTGTTAACATGGGAGCTACAGGCTCCTACTGCAATTAAAACAGAAGTTGTTAAGAAGAAGACAAGACTGTAATGGAAGCTATACCTCCTTTTCCTAACAGTGTTAATGCACAAGAATCTATAGTACCTGACAAGGTAAAAGATATGTATTCTGTAAGGCAGAAAACCTTTGCAATTAAAGGGGCTGTACAAGCTATAACTTATCTTGAACAATTTTACTATGAGTACAAGAACGGTCAGCTAATGGTAAGTATTTTAAAAGTTTACAATCAAGATAGATATTCAGTAGATCTAAGAGCATGACTATGATGATATTTGTCCTCATCATATTAGAAAGAGGACAGGTTACAGGAGAAGAGTTTTATTTTAGAGAACTAACTTCTTGTTTAGAATACTCTGCTGCATTAAATAGTCAATCAGTAGCGGATAATAATGGAATGCTAAGTAACAATAATTATTTTAAAACGTACTGTAGAGTACGTCAGATCAATGTAAATGATGCAGGTAGTAAAATACTATTTAGAGATCCAGCAAAAAAGAAAGAGGAATGATATGGCTGCTAAGAAAAAATCTACGGTAAATAAGGCTGGTAACTATACCAAGCCTACAATGCGTAAGAACCTATTCAACAAGATTAAGGCAGGAACTAAAGGTGGTAAGGCTGGTCAGTGGTCGGCTCGTAAAGCACAGATGCTTGCTAAACAATATAAAGCCGCAGGTGGTGGGTATAAATAATGGCACTTAAAAAATCTCAAAAGTCTTTAAAATCTTGGACAAAGCAGAAGTGGCGCACTAAGTCTGGTAAGAAGTCCAGTGAAACAGGTGAGCGTTACCTGCCTGAGAAAGCTATAAAAGCTTTGTCATCTAAGGAATATGCAGCAACTACTAAGAAGAAGCGTGAAGATACCGCTAAAGGTAAGCAGCATAGTAAACAGCCTAAGAAGATTGCGAAGAAGACAAGGAGCTACAGGAAGAAATGAGAGAAGATTATAAAAAAGGTGGGAAGTCTAAGCGAGATCCTAGACTAGCAAGGGCAGGTGTATCTGGTTTTAATAAACCAAAGAGAACTCCTAGCCATCCAAAGAAGTCTCATATTGTCGTAGCTAAAGATGGGGACAAAATAAAGACTATTCGTTTTGGACAGAAAGGAGCTAGTACGGCAGGTAAACCTAAAGCAGGTGAGTCAGCTAAGATGAAAGCTAAGCGTAAGTCTTTCAAAGCGCGTCACGCTAAAAACATTAAGAAAGGAAAGATGTCAGCAGCTTACTGGGCTGATAAGGTCAAGTGGTAGGTAAAGATGTTGTCCAAACAGCAGTATAAGGATGTAACCAGCCTTCTTGTTCTAACACCCAGAATAAACCTTCTTGGACTCTTATCTCTGGAAAATATGAAAGAGGCGTAGTGTAAGAGTGATCTCTGTAGTCACTATGCATAGGCCAAGTACAAGGTACAGAAACAGAAACAATGTTATCTTTAATTACCAAAGTACCACTATTAAAAGTTAAAGATACTCTAGCTTCAGGGCTTCCTATAACATAGTTGTTTGGGTGCCATACCAACCTAGTCGGTTTTGTATAAGTGGCTATAGCTTTTTTAATTACTTTGGACTCTAAAAAAAAATCAGACTCAAAGTATATTTTTTTATCACGCACTCTAGGATCAACCATCAACATGGCTTCTTTAGCTATCTCAGGATACAAAGGATACCCTAAAAAATTCATTAATGTGTAAGCTATGTATATTTCTATTTTATTTAAAGTAGAAAAATTATCTACGTGTATTTCTTTAGAAGATAAATAATTTAATCTTTCTATTCCTACAAAAAATAAAAATATTATTAGTATAAATGTAAAAAATATTTTTCTCATTGCAAAGCTTGCAACTCTTCTGACAACTCTTGATGCATATTCTTAAACAACGGGTCTAGTTCTTTTACTATTTTTTCAATAGATGCAACGTCATCAGTACCAAACACATTCTTTATTTTAGCTAAGGGAAGAAGAGAGTACTCTGTCATAAGTACCCCCTTCTCATCAATGAAGACCCTGAAAGATATAATGTTACCTTCACTCATGCGAACTTCACTTTCTCTACGTTACCACGTAGTCCCGCCTTCATGTATGTAGTAGCTCGACCTTCAAAGAAGTTCTGATGTTCTACACCAAGCACATCATCTAGCCAGTTAAGTGGATTATCTTTTACTTTATAATTAGGTTTTAGTCCTAGTTGTAACAGCCTACGATCTGCTATGTACCTGATGTACTGCTGCATTTCTTTCTTTGTAAGACCTACAATGTCTCCCTGTTCAAATACAAGATCCAAGAACCTATCCTCTAGGTCAACCATCTCACGACATGCTTGGTAGATTTCACCTTTGAAGTCATCAGTCCAGATGTCTATATTCTCTTGAATAAATTCTCTAAACAGCTTGGTCATTGCTTCAACGTGCAGTGACTCATCACGTATACTATATGTAATAATCTGTCCCATGCCTTTCATCTTACCAAAGCGAGGAAAGTTTAACAATATGATGAAGCTGGAGAATAACTGTAGACCTTCAGTAAAGGCAGAGTAGATAGCCAAGGCTTTAGCTATAGATGTCTTATCGCCCTTAGTGACCCGTACAGAGTCCACATACTCATGCTTGTCTGCCATAGCCTCATACTCTGAGAACGCCTTATACTCAACCTCTGGCATTCCTACGGTGTCTAAGAGCAAGCTGTAGGCGTGTTGGTGTATGGACTCCATGTTGTTAAAGGCACCCATCATCATACGAGCTTCAGGCTTCTTAAATATCTTCATGTACCTATCAACGTAACCAGAGCTAACGTCAACATCAGACTGAGTGAACAGTCGGAATATTTGAGTTAGTAGATTCTTCTCAGATTCGCCAAGGTCTTTCCAATCTTTTACATCATTGTGCAATGGTACATCTTCAGGAAACCAGTGCATCTGATTCTGCTGTGAGTAGTAGTCAAACATCCAAGGGTTGTCAAAAGGCTTGTAGTAGTCTCTTGTGTCTAATAGGCTCATAGTTGTGAAATCCTTTCATCTGTTATTACGGGGTCTGGTAAGTCCCCTTCTTTAATAAAAATACCATTGCTGTTCATGTGGCCTTTACGATCTTTTATATCTAAGTAGGCTACACGTAAGCACTGATCTAGGTCTGTGTCGTTCATTACTGCTAATGTGTTTAACACAACAAGACAGTCGCCTATATCATCAGAGACATCACGCTGTTTAGCTATGTTGTCTCCTAGCTCCCCAATCTCAGACACAAGCTTAGCAAACTGTGCTAAGGGTGTCGAGTTATTAATAATTCCTTTTTCGTAACTCCAAAGAGTTACTAAATCTACCATTGTTTTATTCATTGTTTCTCCACTGGAAATGCATTTAAGTTTGCAGCTACTGTGCGACGTTCTCCTTCGCCTTTAAATGGATATACCATATGCTGTAGCCACGAAGGAAAGAAATATATTTTACCTACTTCTGGTTTGAACACCACTGCTTGTGTAGGCTTTAGTCTTTCTTTGTCATTCACTGCGCTTTGACCATAAACAAACTCTAAAAAGCCATCAACACAACCTGAAGCGTTGTAGTAACTAAACTCTCCCATGTGTGGTGCATTTAGTTTTTCTATTTGTTCTGGTACTTTTGTCCATGTTGTGCAGCTAATACCCATTATAGTCTTAGTGCCATGATCATGTATAGGGTTGTAGTCACCTGCGTAACTGTGAACAGACCATAGTTCGTCTATGTCTATGTGCCTGTCTCCATCTAAGTTTTGACCTGTATGTTGAAAGAACTGACCAACGTAGTGTACTGCCATGCTCTGTAAGTAGGCTCTAACGTCCTCTAAGTCCTTATGTGTATGGTCTATTCGTAGCTGCTCTCCATGCTGTATCTGACCTACAAGAGTGTCAGCAGCGGTTAGCCTGTCCTCTTGTAGCAGTAGGTCATCTAAGAAAACATTTAAAGTATCTACATGCTCCAGAGGAAAATCTATTTCCATCATAAACACAGAAGGCAGAGGAAGCATTTTAAAAGTTATTTCACTCACTGAAGTGTGTCTCCAGTACAATTAATTTATCTTCTGATTCAGCTATCTTTCCTACTAGCTCATCCATAGTCTCAAGCATTGTATGCTCTCCTACGGCTACTGGATTATCAAGATAGTTTTTAAGTTCTGAACCAGCCCACATAATCTGAGCTTTGTACATACTCTTTAGTGCTTTTATTCTGTGGTCTTCCATTGCTCTTTTAACTCCTCCATGTTTTTAGTGAGCCAATCTGCATAACTAAGTTTGTCTTCTTTATTGTAGTCACTTGCATACTCAGCCCATTTCTTAATAGAGAAGTTTTTAAAACTATTATCTTCTAAAGCTTTTTCAGCGTAGTAAGATTTAAAATCTTTGCAGTCAACAAGTTTGTTTTCTTCCCATATATAATATTTACAATCTTCAAAAGAATCTTTAGACATACTTCCCCTTACTAACGCATTGACAAATCAAATGAGGCCCGTACTGCCTACATATTTTAATGTCTTTATCTACGCATTTAACATTCTCAGGTTTGTAGTAGTCCCACTTGCTACGTTGTGTGCCATCAGTAGCACAGGCGGGTAATAATAACAATAATAAAAATAATTTAACCTTCACAGCTTAAGCACTCCCCTTCTTCTAAGTTAATTCTTGGTATTTTGATGTTAACATTCTCTGTATTTCTAGCTGCATTAGAGCGTAGGTAATACATAGATTTGAGTTTGTTAGCTCCTGCCCAATGTACGCTATTAATATACTCCAGATACTCATCGTGTACCTCCTGTTCCGCTGTAGCTGGTGGTGGAATAAAGAATAAGTTTACTGATTGAGCTTGGCATACATACTTCTGTCGTTGATAGGCATGTTCAACAATCCAAATCTGATTTAGTTCAGGAGCAGTTTTAAATATATCTTTTTCTTCCTGAGATAGTGCATCTATAAATGCAACAGATCCTTCGTTAGCTGCAATATCTTTCCAAGTTTTTTCTGTGTTTATTCCTTTCTCATCCAGAAGCTTTTCTAAGTACTTGTTCTTTACTTTGTATGAACCAGTTAAAGTCTTGTGCGTAAATACGTTAGCCCTCGTAGGCTCAATACTAGGACTCGTTCCACCACATATAATACTACTGCTGGCATTAGGAGCAATAGCAAGCAGATGTGAGTTACGAAGACCATCGCCAACCATATCAGGAGCCTCGCCCCTAGATCCAGCAAGTTGTATGCTTGCCGCAGTAGCTCTTTCCTTGATGTGTTTAAAGGCTCTATTGTTAAAGCTGGAAGCGTACATTCCTTCAAAAGGGAGTCCGTTACGTTGAAGATAAGAATGAAAGCCCATCGCACCAAGGCCAATCGCACGTTCTCTATATGCACTATAAGCGGCTTTTGCAAAGCCTGTTTTGTCTCTGTCCACTTCAATTTCAAAGTCCTCCAAACTATCTATTTTATAGTTGTATATATCACCATCAACAGCTAAAGCATTATTGATAAAATGTTCTAGTGTGTTATCCAGCATAGTAACCAGATCACTTATGAACATCTCCTCATCTTTCCAATCATCAAAGTATTCTAAGTTAACACTAGATAGGCAGCATACTGCTGTTCTCTCTTCGCTCGTAGGCAGCGTTATCTCAGAACATAAATTACTTTGTATTACTTTCAGCCCTAGTTCTTTCTGTTTCTTAGGGAGGAGATCGTTACACCTGTCTAGATTAACAATATAAGGTTCGCCTGTTTCTGCTCTGGTGTGAACTAGCTGCCACCATAAGTCTCTAGCTGATAGAGTCTTAATAGCTTGCTTAGACTTAGGATCTATGAGCCTCCAAGGAAGGTCACGTTGGACAGAATGTAAGAACTCATCATTAATAGTAACGCCGTTATGAAGATTAAGACATTTGCGATTAAGATCACCACCAGTAGTTTTTCGCATGGCAACGAACTCTTCAATTTCTGGATGGCTAATATCCATGTACGCAGCATAAGATCCTCTCCTTGTAACGCCTTGATTGAAGGCAAGCATTTGACTGTCTACAACATGCATGAATGGTATGCTACCAGTAGACTGACTACCGTTAGCAGTAGATACGCCATTACTGCGAACATCGCCCCAATACCCGCCGATACCTCCACCTCCGCTTGCAAGCCAAATGTTCTCATCATAGTGATCAGATAAACCACGCCTTGAGTCAGGAACATAATTAAGAAAGCAACTGATAGGTAAACCACGTTTTGTTCCCCCGTTGCTAAGGATAGGAGTGCTAAACATGAACCAATTAGAACTTGCGTAATTATAAAGTCGCTGCGCAAGATCGAAGTTAGTATATCCTTGATAAGTAGCGCCGTATACAGCAGCCCGTGCGAAAGCTTCTTGAGCATGTGTTTCATCTTCCCAAAAGTATCTGTCTTTTAAAGTTTCTAAAGAGAACTCATTCAGTAATTCTTCTTTATCGTAATCAATCTCTATCCCTAAATAATTCATCTTCCCAATTTTTAATGTCATCTATATCTTCCTTCTCTCTTAACTGCGACTGCCTATACCCTTTGGTACGTGCTTTGTTCTTAGATTGTTTACGTTTGTTAAACCTTTCAGTTCGTTCTGCTTTCCTATCCCAAGACATCCTGATTCTCCATCAGAAAAGCCATGAGCTTCTCTTCATACCAACGGGCCTTTCGTAGGTCTTCAATAGGTTTATTTTTATATCTGA
>Ga0181394_1000646_pt1 | contig 15214 bp, 12 predicted proteins | sample 17SPOviralmetaG_FD_130123 | JGI IMG/M metagenome (GOLD analysis project Ga0181394, IMG submission 130123) | Marine viral communities from the oligotrophic San Pedro Time Series (SPOT) site, San Pedro Channel, CA, USA - 17 SPOT_SRF_2010-11-23 | ecosystem: Environmental > Aquatic > Marine > Strait...
AGAAATAAGATGAGAAGCGACATGTTTTTGACAGCAGAAGAATTATTAGATATTGGAGTAATAGATAAAATTATATAAATTATGAAATTAACAGCAGAAAAAATAGTAGAAAATTGGGAAGCCTTAATGAACATTATCGATGATAATTTTACAGGCGAAAGAAAAGAAAAACTTAAATCAATGTATTCTGATTTAGAAGAGAGAATGTGTGTACAACCAGCATCGAGTTTCGATCATTATCATAATGCATTTGAAGGAGGTTATGTAGACCATGTTTTAAGAGTTATTAAATGTGCTCAAAAAGTTCATTCATTATGGACTGAGATGGGAGCTGATATGTCTGGGTATACAAAAGAAGAATTATTATTTGTAGCATTAAACCATGATATAGGTAAAATGGGATTTCCAGGAGAGGGGAATGAAGTATATATTCCTAATGATTCTGAGTGGCATAGAAAGAATCAAGGACGTATGTATAAGATTAATCCTAACAACCCTTTTAGCCTCGTAAATGACCTATCAATATGGTTATTGCAACATTATAACATTAGCATCACTTGGAACGAAATGCTAGGTATAAAATTAACAGACGGGTTATATGATGAAAGTAATAAACCATACTTTATGTCAAGGACAGCAGATTCTAAATTGAAAACTAATTTAGGATATGTTATGCACCAAGCTGATGCAATGGCTGCTAGAATTGAATTTGAAATGTGGTATAAAGGTAAGCCAGTACAATCTACGCCGATTAAAAAACAATATGCTAAAAAAGGATTATCAGATAGTACAGCATCAGTTAATGCACAAGAGATGTTTAAAGACTTATTTGGAGATAAATAATATGATAACAACAATAATAATATTATCAACAGTATTAGCAATTTCATTATTTGTTAATATTAATCAGTTACGTAAACAAGAAACACAATCAGAGTATATTGATGAATTAGAAAATTCAAATACCGAATATTATACATTCTTTCAAAAATTAAAAACTCAGGTTGGTGAATCAAATTCCAAATTAAAACAAATTGATAGATTGGGTTCATTTGAATCTGATGATGAAACGGGATTTGCTTTCAGAGAACTTAAAGAAATATACGACGACTTAAATAGAGGATTTTAATGGCAGAAGAAAAAGAAATACAAATTGAATATGCAGAAGGCGAATCGCCAGTAGATAAATTTTATATATGGCATGCTGCCGAAATGAAAGATATTGAAGAGAATGGTCCTAAAAAACGTAGAGGCCGAAAGCCTAGTAAAAAACAATACTTTACTTACATAACAGATAAAGCTATTATTGCATATAATTTTGAACCTTCTTTTGCAAAAAGAAATAAAGTATTTAGAGAGTATATTAATTATCCATTTAATAAACTAGTAGAAAATATTTATTACACATTTCGATTTAGTTATTTTGATGTTCCATATGAAGATATAAAAGCAGAAGTAGTTGCATTTTTAACAGAGAAGATAGGAAAATTTAAGGAAGGAAAAGGAAAGGCCTTTTCATATTTTTCAATTGTAGCAAAAAATTATCTTATTATTCAGAACAATGCTAATTATGCTAAAATGAAACAACGGTCTGACTTAACAGCTGTTGATGAAAATAGAAATATCCAAGGAGAAGTGTCGTTATCAGATCATCAAGAATCTTTAAGAGATTTTACAAATCAATGGTGTAATTGGTATGATGATAATCTTAATACAATATTCACAAATAAACGAGATATAATTGTAGCCGATACAATATTAGAATTATTTCGTATGAGAGATAATATAGAAAACTTTAATAAAAAAGCTCTTTATATTCTTATAAGAGAAAGAACTCAATTAAAGACTCAAAATATTACTAAAGTAATTAATGTAATGAAAAGAGATTATGCTAAAATGTATCAAGTATATGCTAAATCTGGTCATATCGTTAATGCATATAATCTACCTGATCTAAAGTAATAGTCCTTTATATTTATATTAAAGGGCTAATATGAGTACAGAATTCGAATTATTTAAAGGTACTAATTTTTCAGACTTGATGCGTGATATTTATCACAACTCAAAAAAGAAATCTAGACAAATTGATTCATTGATTAAGAGTCTTGAACCAATGATAAAAAATACGGGCGATGCTACTGTCATAGTTCCTATGATTAAAGACTATTTAGAAGTATCTGTTAAGAATGATGATGCTCTAGTTAAACTAGCTGCGGTCTGTCAAAGACTTGTTTCTGCGTCAGGTAAAGATGATGATGGAAATGAATTTGGATTGACTGAAGAAGAAAGAGCTCGATTATTAGAAGAAGCAGAAGCTGAAATTGAAAAATTAAAACCGGAATCAAATGGCACAAGCGAAGTTCGAGGTAGCACAAGTAGTACAGACTTGGTTACCGACCCAGTACAAGAAGACTAAAAATATAACTAGTGGATTAGATCTTCCTCAAGGCACGATCCGTATAAGAATGGCCGGAGCTGCAGCTAAAGAAGATTATGCATTTCCTGCAGATCCTAATCGAATGCCTATACCGTTATATGGTGAACAAGTACTATGTATTAGTCAGCCTGATGGTAAAGCTACCGCGAGAGGTCAAAATAAATGGTACTATACACAAGTAGTTAATACACATGGAAATGTAAACAATTCTATCTTACCGTTCTTGCAAGATATGGCAACTGCAGAAGGAAGTTATACTCCTGACCCAATTGTTAAGACCGGTCAAGGGATGAAGCCAAAACAGTTAAGCTTCAAAGAACAGGATATAACTTACATACAACCTTTCCAAGGAGATACAAATCATCCGGATAGATTTGGTAGTATTTTAAGATTTTCGTCTACACATTTACCAGCTGAATTATTATATTACAAAAAGAAGCCATTTTGGTCCGGAACAAAAAAAGGAGATCCTATTGTATCATTAACATGTGGTGTTAAAGATGCAAGAACAGGAAGAAGTGTTGATAAATATTATTCTATAGAAAATCCTGACGACGATTCTGCATTTATATATTTAACATCATCTCAAAAATTCAATAAGTTCAAAACTGCTCAAAAGAAAATAGGAGCAAAAGTTAAAAAATTAAATGTATATGATAAACCACAAGTTATAATAGGTTCAGATAGATTAGTATTTAATGCACGTAAAGATGAGATATTATTAATTGCTAAGAAAGATGTTAAAATTGCTACACCTAAATGGCAAACTGATATGGATGAATTTTTCACACAGATGTTAAAATTAATCGAAGAGGTTATAAAACAAAACAAAAATCTCGAAGCAGCACATAAAGAAATAGGTAAGGTTGCTCAATCAAATGCAACATCAATACACCCAACAGGAGTTGGTCCTAGTGGTCCTCCAATGAATGCTGGAGCTTTTGTTGCTTCAAAAGGTAAATCTGTATCAAATTCAATGACTACAAAACAAATAAGATCGAAAATTGAACAAATTAAATCGGCAATTAAAAAGATGGAACAATAATGCCATTAAGTCCTAAAAGAAGGCCATTACAGTCAGAGCTAAAAGGAATATTAGGTAGTCCTGATGACCCCTTATCCGGTATAAAGTTGGCTAATGCATTATCTAATTTTTCAAAAGGAATATTACCTCCGACATTAGGAATATTTACAGGCAAAGCGCCGGCAGCTGCTGCATATGATTCTGCACCACCATTTGGTAAGACTAAAGGAATTGAAGATGCAATTAATACGTTTGCATCTTTTAATGCATCAGGCATGTCTCCATTTGCATTTACTGGTATAGCACCTCCACCTATATTTGGTCTACAAAAGTTATTTGATTTTGTAAAGAATAATAATGGAACTGTAGATGATATTGCAAGATTATTGTCGAATGCAATATTAATCAATTATACATTAGGTAAGTCAATCTTTACTCCTTTAAGTATTACAATACCAACATGGAATATTCCAATATTACCTGGAGCAGTTCGTGATGAGATGGATAGCAGTAAAAATGACGCTATAATGGCGAAGGCTGCTAAACAAGATGAGACAGCATCCAATATTGCCAATTGGGAAGCGGATAATGGCGAACCCGGGCCTGAACAACAAGATTTCTTCGATCGAATGTCTCAAGCCGAGTAGTAAACCTAGCCTAAATACCACTTTAAACATATTTATTAAAAAGGGAATTTACTATGAAAACAGAAGGATTCGTAAAGTTATTACGTAAGGTAATTAGGGAAGAAGTTCGTAGCGTTATTAAAGCAGAACTAAAACCTATCTTAAATGAAGTGAAAATCAAGAACCATGATATTAGTCTTCAAGATGTAGTATCATTAGATAACACTCCTAAACAATCGGTTACAAAAAAACAATTTGTAAAAGATCCTATATTAAATGAAATGTTAAATCAAACTGCAGCAACGCCGACAGCACCAGAAGCTGGAGAGTGGACTACTATGAATTTTAGATCAGAAATGGCACAAGCAATGGGAATGCCTAGTTCAGGACCACAGCCATTAGCCACAACAGGAATTAATGGTGAAGCTATTGATATGAGTAATAAAGAAGTTGCTAAAACAGTTGATAATATGACTAAAGATTATTCGGCATTAATGAAAGCAATCAATAAAAAGAAGGGCATCTAATAAATGGCTAGACCAATATATCAATATAAACCAGTAGATAGTAAAGATCAAGCTATAGGAATTTTGTTACCATTAAATAGGTCAGCAAAAGGAAAGGCAGTCAATTCTGAATATTCGGCATCTGCAACTACAGGTAAAGGTGTATTTGAGTCTTCATATTCAACACAAGAAGCTGTTATAACTAATCTTAAGAATTTGATATTAACTCAAAAGGGTGAAAGATATATGCAGCCAAATTTTGGAACAAATGTTAAGAAAGTTTTATTTGATAATAATACAGAAGATATCCGTGAAGCATTACAAGAAACTATGGATGAGGATATTAAATTATGGTTGCCATATGTAAAGTTATCGAATATAGATATAAGTTCGTCAGATGATATGCATTCATTAAACATTAAATTATCGTTTCTTATTGATTCGGTTGGGGCAAATGTAGTAATTAACATTTTAGCTAATGAAAATAGTTTTCAAATAACCGAAGTTGTAGAAGATACATCTTTACAACAAGTTGGAACATTTGGATCTGATACGGCTTTTAGTGCCGGGCTAGGTGGAGCTTATTAAAAAGAATAAAAGAGAAAGGTTGAATTATGGCAGACTTAATTAAGAAAGATGTAAAATACTTAAATAAAGACTTTGCACAGTTTAGACAAAATTTAATAAACTTTGCAAAAAATTATTTTCCGGACACATACCAAGATTTTAACGAATCTTCTCCTGGTATGATGTTTATGGAAATGGCGTCATATGTAGGAGATGTATTATCATATTATACAGATTCATCATTTAAAGAGTCGATGTTAGCTTCTGCAGAAGAATCTTCTAACATATTAATGTTATCACAATTATTTGGATACAAGCCAAGGCTAAATGCTCCAGCAACATGTACTATAGATTTATTTCAATTAGTTCCTGCTAATGGGTCTGGCGCATCTGCAGTACCGGATATGGAATATGCATTAACAATAGCATCCGGAATGGAAGTTTCTACGGACGATGGTATAGTATTCCATACAGAAGAATCTGTTGATTTCAACCAAGACCCGGAAGTAACAGTTTATGAAATTGACGGGAGTGGAAATGTTTCTAGATACTTACTTAAAAAACAAGTTAAAGTAATATCGGGTCAAATTAAAACTGGAGAGTTTTCTTTTACAGATCCTAAACCGTATGATAAAATTGTATTACCGGATACAAATATTATAGATGTTATTTCTTGTATAGATAGCGCGGGTAATAAATGGCATGAAACAGATTATTTAGCACAAGATACTATATTTGAAGATATAGCAAATATACCATTTAATGATCCAGAATTATCGGCATATAGATCGACAGTACCATATATATTAAAATTAAGAAAAACAGCTAGAAGATTTGTTTCTAGAGTGCGTGATGATAGTAGAGTTGAGTTATTATTTGGCTCTGGTGTTAGTTCTGATGCGGATGAAGAAATCATTCCTAATCCTAAAAATGTCGGACATGGTTTAGAATATTTACGACGTACTACAACGTCAAATGTTGATCCATCTAACTTTTTATATACTAGTACATATGGTATTGCGCCGTCAAGCACAACATTGACCATCAAGTATTCATTTGGTGGATCAGTAGAAGAAAATGTTGGTGTTAGTTCTATAGTTAATATAGATAATGTATCATATCTTAATGAAACAGGTACTGTAGATTTAACTTCTACTAAAGAAACTTTAGCAGTGATAAATAATGAATCAGCCCAAGGTGCTCGATCAAAACAAAATTTAGATTCGATTAGACAAAATGCAATAGCACAGTTTGCAGCACAGAGTAGAGCAATAACAAGAGAAGATTATATTGCTCGTGTATATTCTATGCCAGGAAGATTTGGGACAATATCTAAAGCATATATTGTAGGCGATACACAAATCAATACTTCAGATAAGACATATCCGGCAGAGACTATATCTAATCCATATGCTTTAAATTTATATGTTTTGGCTCAAGATGTAAATAATTGTTTTACTAGTGCAAATCAAGCATTATTAGAAAACTTAAGAACATATTTATCCCAATACAGAATGTTAACAGATGCTATTAATATTAAGGCAGCATTTGTTATAAATTTAGGGGTAGAATTTGAAGTTATTCCTAAACCAAATAACAATTCAAATGAAATAGTATTAAAATGTATCGATAGACTAAAAACATTATTACATCAAGACAGAATGCAAATTAATGGACCATTAAATATATCATCTATTATATCTGATTTAGATAGTCTGGAAGGAGTTCAGAGTATACCGACATTTGAATTTGTTAATTTACATAAAACAAGTAAAGGCTATTCTGGAAATGAATATAGTATCTCAGGTGCTATAAAGAATAATATTTTATATCCATCATTAGATCCAAGTATATTTGAAATAAAATATCCTAATGCAGATATTAAAGGAAAAGCTGTTAAGCCATAGGGATAAATTATGAAAAGAATATTTTACGCAGAACGAGATACAACATTATATGAAAGATATGCTGATAGAAACGCTGGTGTTGATGAAATATTAGAACTCACAAAAACAGCATCCGGATCTCGTTTATCAGGTGTTATACTAGCCAATACATATAATTCTAGAATCTTAATTGATTTTGGGACTGAGATAACTGCACTATCACAATCAATTGTATCAGGTGATATACCTAATATAAATTCAATCTATTCATCTGCATCAGTATATTTGAATTTACATGCCGCAGATGCGTCTGATTTATTACAGACATATAAATTAGAAGCTTATCCAGTTTCTGAATCATGGGATAATGGAGGCGGAACTTATAGTGATACTCCGGAGACTAAAATTGGAGCATCATGGGGCGGCAGAAAGGGAGATTCTATAGTACAAAATACAATAAAATGGAACACTGGATCTGCACATAGTAAAAATACGTCAGCAGGTGCTACTATTGTTGCTGGAGGAGGTACATGGATAACAGGTTCAGGATATTCGGGTAGTCAAATTTTTACAAATACATCACCAGATATGAGAATGGATGTAACTGATATTGTTAAAAATTGGGTAGCAGGTAATGCTACTAATAATGGATTTATAATAAAACGTTCTAGTACAGATGAGTTATCGGGAGATGTTTTAGGTTCGTTAAAATTCTTTAGTAGAGAATCTCATACAATATTTGTTCCAAGATTAGAAGTATGTTGGGATGATAGTGCAATCGGATCTACAGATAATGTTATTACTAGTAATACATATGTACCATATTTCAAAAATATAAAACCTGAATATAGAACATCAGAAATTACAAGATTTTTTGTAGGAGTACGTCCAGAGTTTCCTGTTAAAACATATGCAACATCTTCTTTTTATAAAACTAATGATCAACTACCTGTATCAAGTTCTTACGAAATAATTGATTCGGTAACAAATGATATCATTATAAAAGATGAAAAAATATATGGTAATTCACATACAAAAATAAGTGTAAACAATACTAATGGAAGTTTCTTTGATTTAAGAATGGATTCGTTTATGCCTGAAAGATATTATAAAATAAAATTAACATGTAGGAGATCAAATGATACACAAACATTTGACAACTTCTACTTCAAAGTGGTAAACTAATATGGCTAATATAGATAAAGGTAATAATAGGTATACAAATGCTGCTTCAAAAGAAGATAAGATCAACGAAATAGATAATAATAAAGTTGTTCTTAAAATTCTTAAAGATGAGTTTCCAGATGATATACTTTACAGTCGCGATCAACTAACTCAAGAAAGTCCGACTAGACAAGCATTTAATAGTTTTACTACCGAAGAGGCACGTCGATTATCAAAAAAATTAGTTCCGGCTAAACGTAATACAAAAAATGTATTAGACTTAACAACCGAAAAAGATGAATATTCTGAATATGAGTTATCTAAATCTTATCCTACAATTGATGAAGATGCGTTAGATGATTTGATAGATGAAGAATGGGAATATTTTGAAGACCCGGACGAAGAAGATATAGTAGTTGTTGAAGCACCAAAACCATCCGGCCTGTTCTTAGTAAATTCTGAGACAGATTTAGACGACTTCCATGATTTATATATTAGTGCCGGCCCTCATACTATTGACGCCGAAGATGAAGATGTTGCATCACGTGTCTTTTGTGTGTTCTTTGTCCGTAACGGGACAGCATATGCAATACCAACATATAAAACATTAGAAGTTATGTTAGTTGAAAGAGGATTGACATATGATGCTATATCAGAAGCAACTGCTGAGGAAATAAAAGATTTTGATTTACTAATAGATGGTAATGTTGATGATGATGTTGATTATGATGATGTCGAAATGGATGAAGATGGTGATGGTGATATTTCTCCATTAGAAGAATTTAGAGCTCGATCGATGCCAGTAAGAGATAGTGATTGGAATGCTTCAATACGATATAGAAGTGGGTATAGACCAAAAACTCCATTTTTAAGAGATCCGGGAGATTATATTAAACCTGAATCAATGAGAGCATTTGAAGGAAGGAGTCCGGTAGATGAGGATGGCAATGAGCTAGAGCCAGATATATATTATGATCAAGATCCAGATGATAGATATTTTGATCAAGTATTTCAAAAACAAACTTATCGTGAAAAACTACGAGAAAAGTTTGAAGGTAAGATGATAGTAGGAGATTGGCCAGCTCCAGAATATGATCAAGAAGATGTTACTCAAGGCACATTTATTAGTTCAGATGATGCTGTACTGAATCTGCGTATGATGATAAATGGTCATTGGAAATTTGTACGAGATGGTGCGGTAATGAAATTATATGCATACTTAAATGATTATGATATTGCGGATTATGCTCCTGGAGATGCCGGCCGTTATGGAGCGACAGGATATATACAATTACTTATCGAAGCAGGCGGTTGTACAGTAGTACAAGCAGCAGGCGGAAAGGATGGACAAAATGATGCATTAGCAGGCAATTCAGACATGTCATTATCCAATAAAGCAGAGCCATTGTGGAATGCATTTCCTCATATTGTTGATGCCGATGATGATGGAGAGAAAGGTGTAGATAGAGAAGAGTATCAAGAATATCTAGATAATTTTACAAATGGAGGTGACCCATTTGGAATAGAATATTTACAACCATATGAGCCAGCTGGCTCTATTGCATATTATCCGGCTGCACAATATGATTCTTTAGTACAACAAGCAATTGAACAAGAACAAATTGATGCAATTAAAGAACAAATATATGAAATATGGCCAGGTATTGCATCGACAATAGAAAGTACAAAAACTCAATTTGATTCTTTACCAGCTGATTATGGAAATTACGTCGTTAAACGATTAGGTGCTAATAGTCCATTATATAAAATAATGATATCTAAGTCAGGAAATTGGAAATATATTAAAAAGAAGACTTGGTTTGGTAAAGATAAATTAAAGACAAAATATCAAAGTAAATTATTATTTAAAGTATGTAATAAACGTATTGGGATTAAAACTTCGTTTAACGAAAAACAAGAAAGAGATATAGTTAAAAAGTATAAATGGATGCGTACGGTTAAACGTGATAAGTTTGCATCATGGATGAACAGTACCGGAGGCAAGGTTGGGGCTGGATCTGCTGTTGCGACGGGCGCAGGAGTTGCTATATCGAGTGCAATTTCAGCTGCTACAGTAACAACTACAACATTAGTCCCTGCAATAACAGGATTTACAACAACTGTATTACCTGGAATATTGGGTAGCGTGTCATTAACAACTCCAGTATTTGGTTCGGTTGCAATGACAACAACAGTGGGTCCTACATTTGGTACTACAATAGGTGCATTGGTTACAAATCCTATTACAATAGGCGCGGCTGCGGTTGTAGGAGCATTCTTTTTAGCAGATGCATTAATAGGAAAAGTTCCAAATGATAAACATGATTTACCGCCATGGAGATTTATGGATGATAATTGGTATCTTAAATCATGTATATTAAATCAAATAGATGGCCATGTAGAAGGCTTTAAACAAGCTGCTGATGCCGCTGATGCGGCCTTACCATGGGTAAATGATATAATTCAAGATCTATCAAGTAAAATGGGAGAAATGGATCAAGCTTTATTATCAGCTGATTCTGCAGAAGAGTTCCAAGCGTTATATGAATTTTTATTAAATATTCGAGACCTATGTAAAGAATTAAATGATTCTGGATTATATGCACAAGGTGTTAATTTAACAAATGAAGTAGATGCGTATTTAAGAGATCAATTGAAACGACAATATAATGCAGTACAATATATGAGAAAAAAGATTTATAATTCCGCCGGGTTATTTAAAGGAAAAAGAAAATATGGCGTAGTTTGGCCGAAAGGTGCACAACAAATATTAAATGAATATGTAGCAGGTTGCAAATTCGATAATCATTTACCAAAGGTATAAGATATGGCATTAGATAGATTTTCAAATAAAAAAGAAATACAAGAAACTAATGGTGTTGTACGAGGAGTCGTATGGAATCAAGAAGATTTAGATATCTTACAGTTAGATGTAAAAAATGTAACTCCGGAAGAACGTCCTGTTGTTGAAATACATTTATATACAATTGGGAACGAATCTTCTTATATTACCGGTGGCTGTATTGACGACTTTGAAATACTTAAAGATTCTATTCATATTAATTATGGTAAGGCGTGTCAATCTTTAGGAATTGAACGTGGTGAATTTGAAGTTGTAGTTAATGTATATAAAGATTTATTAGGTTCAAAGGAAGAACAAGATTTATGGATAAAGGAAATATCGGAAGATAGGCGTGAGTTATGGATTCAAGCATTTCCTAATTCAGAATTAGATATTGAAACATATGTTGATAGTTTTGGTAGCGGAGCGTATGCAGAAAAGTCATATGAAATGGAGATGGATGAGGACGGAAATGAAGTTCCTGTCCTAGATGATGATGGTAATCCGATACTAAAAGCAATAACAGAACGTCCATTATCAGATGATATTGCAATCAATATTGGCGAGAATAGAATCTTTAAGATTATTAATCAAAAAGATTGGTTAGGTGAAAATGATTTTGTTGTTAGATTATACAAACCATTACCAGAAGATATAGATGTAAAACAAAAATTATGGACAATAGAACAATTGTCGGATGCATATATTGATAATATTTCTTTATCAGGCCCAGGATTTGTAGATTCAAAATCACGTAAATTATTAGGACCAAATTTTACTATAGATGTAACTAAAGGAACTATTACAGAAACAGACTTCGAGTCATGGAATTCATTATTAGATGCGAATACATCGACATCACAACAAATTGTTGATACGATATTTTCCGGATCGCTGGGTCAAAATGTTAATATAGATTATTCAGGATTTCAAAATTTTATACATTTTTCGTCAGCCACAGAACGATTAGCAAACTTTAAGTATAAATTAGGATTAATTGAATATTTTGATAGTCGTATCAAAGTACTTAATTTAGCAACCGGAACTGATTCAGATGCTTTAAAAGGAAATATATCGGTAAATGAAAAACGGCGTGACGATGTTATAGGAAATTTTGATGGGTTTGAACGTTGGTTATATAACGAACCAACTAGTAGTTTATTTACAGACCAATCTATATATTCAAATATTGATAATAAAGATGGCATATATTCTCCCGAAGGAGGCTTCCTAGGTGCAAAAAAATATCGATTAGAATCATATCCAAAATATTTATCAGGAAGTAAGTATTACTTACATCCAACAACTAGTAGTATAGCAGAAAATTGGTATAATGGATGGTATACTTCAGCATCATTTTATGACTCAGAAAATGATCATGCATTATCAAGATCTATACCGGAACATATTAGGCTTGATAATAATAATAGTGAATATGAGTTATTTGTTAATATGATAGGACATCATTTTGATATATTATATTCGCATATTGATAACTTAACTAGATTATATAAACCTGAAGAACATCCAAAGTTAGGACAGAGTAAAGATACATTATACCAGGTAGCACAATCATTAGGTTGGCAATTAGAGAACGGAAAACAGGCTTCACAATTATGGCAATATAAACTAGGAGTTAGTTCTGGTTCTGGCGAATATGCTAGTACAGGGTCTTTATTTTCTAAATCAGATGAAGAAATAACTACAGAAGTTTGGAGACGGATAGTTAATAATCTACCGTATTTACTTAAAACAAAGGGGACTACAAGGTCAATCAAAGCGTTAATGAATACATATGGTATCCCTCAGACTTTTCTATCTATAAGAGAATATGGCGGACCTAAAGTAGATGAAGATTCTCCTACTTTAATCGAAGATCGATTTTCTTATGCATTAAACTTTAATTCCGGAAGTAGTATTGCATCTTCTCAAATAAAATTTTACCGAGATAACTATACAAGCTCAATGGATAAGTGGGGGTTACCAGCAAACCAAAATAAATCGTTAAATTTATCACCAAATGCGATTACAGCTTCGTATGATAAACGGCCACCCGATACTATAGAATTTAGATTCAAGCCAGGCAAAAAACATTCAATGACTATGCTGTCTCATGAAGGAAGTTCGGTAGGAAATGTACATTGGTCATTAGGTTTAGATTATACAGGATCATATTCTGGTAGTGATAATTACGGTAGAGTATTCTTTAAAATGCGTACAAGAGGTGGTGGCGCAACTAATGGAGATAGTATTGTATATACTGATTATGTTCCATTATATGACGGAGAATTTTGGAATGTACGATTATGGACAGAATTTCCATTTATAACAGCTAGTTTTGGAAATGTTCCTAATATATATTTTCAAACACAAAAAGCATCTGATTATATTTCAGATAAAATTGTACATAAATCTTCCGGTTCTTTATTTCCTGGTTCAGGGTCAAATAGTTCCAATGCAGATGCTATAGTAAAAGCATGGTCAAGAGAGGATGCATCGAGGTGGTTAGTATTAGGTGGTAGCACAGGAAGTGGTTTAATGGCGCCACAAGCCGGCGCTTTTACAGGTTCAATGCAAGAGTATAGAGAATGGATGGAGATATTAGATCAAACATCATTTGATTTACATACTACAAATCCTACATCATATGTATCGAGTTTATCATCAACATCATCATTTGATACATTAGTAAGGCATTATCCTTTAGGTACAGATTTGAATGCAGTTGATCATTCAACAGGTGCTGGATTATTTATAACATCGAGTCACCCAAATTCAACATTAACAGATTTTTCTGTACCTTATCCTGACGGAGTCAATCAATATGCAACAGCTAGTGGATTTGTAACCCCAGTTAATGTACAAAGAGGAAATTATGTTCCAGTAGAAGAAACATATTATATACAAGGAGTTTCGTTAGGAGGTAATGTACCTAGGTCACAAAAAATTAGATTAGAAGAAAATGAATTAGTGAGACGATTATCTCCTAAGTCGACAGGAGAAAAATCTAGATTCGATCGTGCGCCAATAGATACCAATCGTGTTGGATTATTTTATTCAGCAGCAGATCAAATCAATAAAGAAATTTTTAATCATATAGGAGATGTTGCATTAGACGATTTTATAGGAGACCCAGATCATGAAATAACATTTGATTATCCAGATTTAAGTAATTTTTCAAAAGAATATTGGAAAAAGTATACAGATAAAAATGATATAAATGCGTATTTAAGAATATTTAGTCAATTTGATTATGCATTATTTAATCAAATAAAACAATTATTACCAGAGCGTGTTGATGAAGCAATGGGTCTATTAGTAGAACCACATGCATTAGAAAGAGCAAAAGTTAGATTAACAAAAAGGCCAGTAATAACAAATCCACAATATGATGCAACTATTCTAGAATCTGTTCCTACTGCAAGTGGCGTCATTAGACCATTATCTGCAAGCATTAATTCGGCTCCTGACTTATCGGAAGCTGTCTCAGTGTATCATGTTGGAAGCTCAGGACATGCAGACACAGGAAATTATTTAGCTCATTATACAGGGTCGAATTCCGGAATACCGGGAGAAGATCCGTATACAGCAACAACATATAAACATATATATACATTATTTCCTTACCAAACGAATCCGGTTGAAGCAGCAGCGTTAAGTTTGCCTATGGAAATAACTGGCACGCTTTCTCCATTAACTTATAGTCCAACGGGAAGTGTTATTTTAGACCAACGTCCTAGTAATATATATAAATTAGATGTATTACATTATTCTGGAAGTGCTACATTAGGAAAACGTGCTAGAAATTATGCAGGAGAAGTTAGTCGGTCAAAAGGGTTAAATGTAGCTAGTAAATGGAATTATTCACGAAGTATGGCAGAAACAGGTTATATGGACGACTTTTTCCAAATGACAGAAAATCAAAGATATGAAGGTTGTAGACTTGTTGGCCCTGGAATAAATCAGCCTTCGACAATAAATGCAATCGACCAAAAACCTGTAATTGAAGTGTTTGAGACGAATCCAAATACATTAGTATTTAATAGTCAACCAAATGCAACAAATCCAGGTAATTTAGAAGTTAGATAAACTCATGCATAAGCATATTTATTAAAAAGATAGGGAATAACTATGGGATACTTAAATAATTCAACAATAACAG
>Ga0181394_1000647_pt1 | contig 15200 bp, 21 predicted proteins | sample 17SPOviralmetaG_FD_130123 | JGI IMG/M metagenome (GOLD analysis project Ga0181394, IMG submission 130123) | Marine viral communities from the oligotrophic San Pedro Time Series (SPOT) site, San Pedro Channel, CA, USA - 17 SPOT_SRF_2010-11-23 | ecosystem: Environmental > Aquatic > Marine > Strait...
GGCTGAAAAGGACATTCCGTCTTTACACATCGAGATGAGTATGTCTTCGCTTACTACATCAGCAATGTCACAAAACCGGATAATCTCCGAGCCTTTCGCTTTGAATATGATATTTTGTTTTGTCATAATAATAACCTCCACTTTGTCAATTAGCGTCGGGCATCCGTAGAGGGAGGCCGTCATTCGCGTTTGACTGTGTGTGTGTCGCCTCATGCGATGATACGGGCCACCACGGAGTCCCATGCTTTTGCTTTGAGTCGAGAGCCTGTTCCGACAATAGCCGATTCAGCGCGCTTTGGGTTGACTACGCCGGAAGCGTTGTGAATCCACGCGTGGTCGATGTATTCGGTAACGACATTGAAGGCTTGCCATGCGGTGTCTTGCATGTTCACGCTGTTGTTTGTCGAGGACTTTTCCAATTCGACGAGATGGTTGAGCGTGTTGTTACCACGCGTAGTCAAACCGGTGCTGTTCTCTTTGGATATTCTGTCGATGCTATGGTTTAGACCGAGCGCGTCGATGTAGTAGTCCATGCGTTCCGTTTCGGACATTTCGACTTGAATCAAGTCGGCGGCGGTATCGGCAAAGTTTTGGTTGAGAGTGTCAACCAATTTTATCGCTTTCCTGAAATCGCCTACACGGTCGTGCATTTTTGAGGAATGCCGTATGCTCAAATCACGCGGGTTGATACCGGCGGCTTTGATTTGAGACATTGCGAAGGCGAATTGGTTTGAACAACCAAGCCGGACATTGACGGGTATGCACTTCACGCCACCCGAACCGTCATGTGAATTGACAAGGTAAATGTGTTGGTCGATGTCATCCCATCCGTCTATGCGGAAAGAATCGGGTAAGGTGAAAGAAGCCCATAACTTTGAGCCGCCGTCAATCATGCCGGTTCTATCCCACGCGATTTCGTCGTTGTCGACCAATTGAGATGCTACACCCAATAATTCTTCGTTCTGTAACGGTTGATAGGTTCTACCTACTACTCCGAGGGTGTGGTCGTTGTCTTTTCGGTAGACGCGTTGAAACTTCGACCTTATCTCCTTCCCTTGAGAAGTGTATAGTGGTTCTCTCCCCACTGTGAAGTCCATTCCGGCATTCTGTAATACCTCTCGCGTAGTGCTACCTACTGCTTTCTGTCCTGTTATCATGTGTGCGCTTAACATATTTTATTCCTCCATTATTTTTTTCATTATTTTTGTTTTTTGTTTGATTTGGTTTCAGTGTGTGTGGCCTTTGTTCGTGGGGTTGTCGGCTGTCTCCGCCTCTATATTACCATCCTTCTAATACTATATAAGTCTGCCGATGCGACTAAAACCGCGACTAAATTATTATTCCGCCACCTCGATTCCGCAGTCATTACATACCGCCCCGTCGAGGGTGTCGGTGAAGTCGAGATGTTCACACCATTGATAGTGCGCCGTTCGGTGGGGTCTAAGACCTTCGACCGGAAAAAAAGTAGTTACTTTTCGGGAAACAATAACATTATCCAACCTTTTACAAAACTTACCCCAATTGTGACCGGTCATGGGCATGTTTGTCATTTTGAAACGGACATGCCCCTTTCCGGCGATTGACGGACGCGCATCAGGGTCATCCCATACGAGATTTTTCAATTGTCTAAAAGAAACTGCTTCGTCGACAGATTTCAATTTTTCAAGGAAAACCTCACACCATGCTTGAGTGGCCCTTTTTTTCATACGCTCAAGCCTCCTTCGTCGTCGTCTTGGGCGGCTTTTCTTATCATTTCCTCTTCATGCCGGTGGCCGTATTCATGCGTTGCCAACAAATGATAAACATTGTAATCCGGCCCGACAAATGTTTGGGCGCAATACGGGCAAGTCATAGATATTAAGTTTACATCGGACACCCACACTTTCCGGTCTGTGAGAAACAGCCCTTCGGAGGCCGCCTCCGCACCGATTTTGTCGATGATGAGGTTTTCTATTACGGTTAAAGTTAAATCACTCATTCGCTCGCCTCCGCAATTTTTTCCTTCAATTCTTTTAGGGGTAAAGCAATGTGCCAAGTCTCGCCGTCGACAACGAGTAAAGACATGTTGTCTCTCTTGTAATCGGACAAGACAAACGGCGGCGTAAGGTAGAAAGTAGCCACACATTTTTTAGGACTCATACCAATCCTCGCTTGAGGGTCTATCGGTAAATCAATGACAATAAACGGCCTCATGCGACTCGCCCCTTTGGTTTTAGTGTGTAATGTTCGATTCGGTAGACATGCCCGCTATATGGATTTTTAGATTCTACGCATTTTATACGCTCTATCCGCATACCCATCGGAATATCCTCGCAAAAGTCGATGAACGATTCGCGCTCATCCGACGAGAATACTATATCCCCAAAAGTATTGAAAACAGTAATCACATTTGTAACAATATTCATCGAACATCTCTCCAAAATACATGCCCGTTGTCGGTGACATACACTAATTCAATCGACATATCGAAGCCAAATGCCTCATAGTCAAAATATCTCATGGCGATGTCGGGTAAATCACACATGTAATCTAAATCATGCACGAGCCACTCGCCAATGGATTTATTTTTATTCCATCCGAGGTCAATTTTACCGGCATACCGTTCTGTGAAATCGTAAATGTCGGTATAACCCCATTCGATATACGCGTTTACGGCGCGATATCCGTGTTCTTCGACCATTTGGGCAGTCTCTACAACCCCTTCGGGGTCGGGATATTCGCCTAAATTGGGCATGTTGTCATAATCATGTATGGCGTATTCTTCATGGGTCGGCCTTTGGCACTCATGCTCATAATCCGCATACTCATCGGCATCTATCCATTTACCATTCAGTCGGCCTTCGTTGTAGCAACCTAAACACGCCACATACACGCGTGGTTGGTTGTTCAAGCCGTATATTTCATGCGCTCTTTGTTCTCCCGTTTTGTTTTTCATATTTATCATTCCTTTTTTTGTGTGTCGGCGGTTCTCTCCCGCTCTATTTAACCATACCCGTTCAAGTATAAAAACCTTCCGATACGACTAAATCAGCGACTAATTTATTGCATCTCCTTTATGGTTTTTACAACGGCATTTTTTTGCCAAGAGTGACGGTGAAGCGGTGCTTGATAACCACATTGAGGGCATTGCCAATCGACAACCCCAATTTTACTTTTAGGGTCAATGTAAGTTATCAATTTTAACCTTGCGCGATATTTGGTAATGCGACTCAAACAAATGTTTGCACATATCGTTTCAGGGCAATAGGGCCGGTCGGAATCGCGTAGCGAATTGACAATTTCAACATACTCTAAGGTTTTATCGGTCACTCTTCTTCACCCCAATTGTTGTCCTTGTTGAGAGTGTCGTCTCGCTCATGTCGAGGCCATACTGAAATGCTGTAACGCGAAGTTTTCATGTAGAAGAAAGGTGTCATTTTACAATTTCTGTATTTTATCACTTCTTGATGTTTAGCCATGATTTTTTCGATTTTACCTAAAGGTAAAGTTAGCCATTCACTTGAACGCTCTTCGGATGATAGGTGTAACAAAATAGAACCGCGCAAACGGTGTATACTTTCGGGAAAGTCCTCAATGTTGGTTTTTCTTTGTCGGGCCAACATTTTACGGTAAACCGCAACGGCGTTCTTAGTGTCGACGCGAACCCATCCTTCAAATGTTCCTTCTGTTTCTGCTTTTGGTATTTTTATTTTCATGTTTTTTGCCTCCTTCGGCTCTATATCTACATATTAGTCCAAGTATAAAAACCTTCCGATGCGACTAATTGTGCGACTAAATTATTATTCTTCGACCGCCTCCACCTTTTTGTAAGGTTGGCCTACGGCGTATAATTTCAGGATTTTTCGCCGGTCTGTTCCGGTTTTTGGTGCTGTATCTACATGCACTTCGCCGTTGGCGTTTACAAGTAGAACATGCCCCTTGACATAAACGATGTATGCTGAAATTGAAATTGATGAGGTCGTCTGTTCAATCCAAGGTTCTTCGGATTCGGGACACCAATAATGCTTTTTTACGACGGACTTTTGACCTTCGGCCAATTCGTTGAAGTCGTTGAAATGTTTTAGGAATTGGTTTACCGTTAAAGGTATTTTTTTGTATTTTGTAGCCCACACGCTTTTTCGCGAACGGACACTCCACTTTTTACGGGCCGCCCGTAGAAGGTCGCCTAAATTGTGAAGGTATCGCACTTGGTCGGCAACGCCCAAACAATGCGCCACATGATGAGCGCATACATTTTGATTCGGGTTTTCCGAATTGTTTGAGTAGCGTTTTCGCCGGTCGCGATATTTGGTAATGCGATTCTTACTCATTTTTTCGCCTCCAATTTTTCTTTTAACTTGGCGATTGTCGTTCTTGCGACCACCAATTCGGGAGTGCGTTCAACAAATGGGGGAAACCAAACCTTCATTGAAATCGCCACCTATTGTATCGAATCGCGATTTGAATTAACCATGCCGTGAATATCATTTTTTCACAACCCCAATTTGTTTCTAATCCATTGAACCGCCGACCAAAACTCTTCATCGGTATATCGCTCTTCGTTTTCGTCTAAAACGGTTGCTTGTAAGTAAAAACTGTTATGAGCATAACCTTGATTGACTATGCCGTGAGCGCATTCTTTGATTCTTTTTGTAATTCTCTTCATTGTTCTCCGCCTCTCTTAATCAATTTTGTATCGCAAGTAGGGCAACGGCACGAGTGAGAATCAATATTCCATGTTTCATCGCATTTAGGACAACGCCCGTCTTCATACCAATCCATGTGTTGTTCATCATATTGCCATTGTATTTTTCTCATTGTTTCATCTCCTTCCGGTTAATTAACCATTCCCCTATCAAGTATATAACCCTGCCGATGCGACTAATACTGCGACTAATTTTGGGTTTCCCTGAGACGGGATGCCTCTTTTTAGCCACCACATCAGCCGTAAACGCGTTCACTTAGTCCATCCTCCGGTGATTGAGATTCGGTTGAGTGTGGTTGAACCGTTGCCTTGGTATTCGCCGTGTCGCTTGACCGTTCCGGTCAAAGTCAATTTAGCACCGGTCTTGATTCCTCCGACATCGGCTTGACCGAAGGTGACAAACGCCTCGTTTTTGGCGGTTCTAAACTCGGTGATGGTGTAACCGTTGCGCGTCTCCCGTTGCGAGTGGTAGAATACTTTGACGGTAATTCTTTGACCGGCATCGGCGGTGTATGATTTGGTTTTCGATTCGGGTTTGATGTCGGACTTTTCTGCGAACCATTGCTCATGTATTTTTTTGAGCCATCGCGATGACGCGCCCGCATACACATTCCAAGTCTTTCGTTGAACCACTCCGCATTCAGCCACCGATAATACTTTTCGGGTAAAATCACTTGGCCGGTCATTTTTCATGTCCTCGACCGCTTGAGCAAAGTCCGACGCGAGCATCATAACTTTGGCCGACGGTCGCCACTCCATCATGTTAAGAAGCGTGTGCATGGGTAAAGTATTGTTGATGTCGGCGTTGCGTTTGATGTTGAAAATATTTGGTAATTTGAGCAAGGGTCGCCATTCTACCGGTCTTGTCGGGTGTGTCCGAGACCATTGACCCAATTCTAAGAGGTCTTCATCCTCAAGATATTTTACGCTTGAAAATAAGAGTGTATGACCCAAACCGCTTTTGTATGGTATTTTTTGGGTCGCATACGCACCGATGAGCATGTTCATGAGCGAGGTTTCAAAAGTAGTCTCGGACACGCGACCGCCATGTGAGGTGGGTTCTTCCGGTGATGCCGTCGCATAGCGTAGTAAATCCTCAAGGTCTTTGGGGTCAAGGCCGGTGTAGGATTTGAGGCATGTTTTACCCACCCACCGTTTTTGACCCTTGGGGGATTCGACGATGAAAACCTGTTTTCTACGCCTACGGCCCGATGTGCAGTGGTCGCATTGGTCGATGTATTTTTCCGGTAATTTTTTACGGCCTACGCGTTCGGGTATTTTTTCACCAAACATGGCCGTGTAAATCGCGGGCGTGTCTTGAGGATTGTTGGGGTCGGCCGGGTCGCACACGGAGATAACGCGCCACTTTGACGGTGGGGTATATCGGGCCTTGATTTGAACGGTCGAATATCCAACGAATTGAGATTCTTTGAAAACATCGGGTGGGGTGTGTAACTTTCCGATGTGGTCGAAGTTGCGCCATATTTTTTCGATGTCGGGAGATTTGAGTCGATAGAGCCGACGGTTGACTTTCGGATTAAAACGCCATTTAGCACCGGTCATATCCTGAAATTGGGCATCGAAAACCGAACCGTGTTTTCTCTTGCATTTGACAAAGGCGCGATAAGTGGGTGGCGGTGAATCCTCAAACGAATATTTGAACGGAATGTCACGCGAGGCACATTTTTTGGAGAACCTCTCAAGCGACTTTTGAACGCGCGGCCATTGCGCGTGAGTGCATGAAAAATCGACATCAATATCATGCTTCGACAAATTGAGTCACCTCGGATTCTGTAAGGGGGTAGTAGCCGTTTTTGAATTGCGCGTGTGTGATGTAGCGAGATGTTTTGAACATGCCGTTGATGGTGTCAAGGTGTGCAATTCGGGTGTGAGTTTCCGTGTGCGAGACTACAAAGATGATGTGATATTTTCTCAAGGGAAACTTTGTAGTGGTAACTGATACGGGTTTGAAGTATTGGGCCGACTTCATATTCAAGCACCCCAAAGGAAAGTAAAAGTGCCACAGTGAATGCAACGGGCATTTTCGTTCGATACGCCGATGGGTGTAAACTTTTTGCAGCCACACTTTTTACAGCGCACACCTTTCAAGGTGATATGGTCGTTCTTGGGTTGGGTTGTTTGTCGGGTCATTTTCTTTGCCTCTATTTAGCCATATACATACTACTATTTAAGGCTTCCGACGCGACTAAAACTGCGACTAAAAAGTGTTATCGACTAAATCAGCCCCTCGCGAGCGTGTGTGCGTTCATATTATTACGAGATTTGGGGCGGTATTTTTCGACTAATTTTTATCGACTAAATCGGCAACGCCTGATTCCGACGGCTCGAAAATTAGTTACGACTAATTAAATGTAACATTTTCACACGGTTTTTAGTCGGGGTAACGAAAACGACTAATATTATTTTTTTTACTGCGATTATTAGTCGTGCCTAATTTTTCGGATGGATTTTTGTAGTCAATAATTTTTAAGTGTTTTTAGTCGGGGCTAATTTTTTAGGTGGCGTTTTTTACGAAAAACCTTGGCATCATCTTAGTCGTGGCTAATTTTTTTGGTGAATCTTTTTGGGCGACTAATTATTTATCGACTAAAACGCCATTAGTCGCGACTAAAATAGTTGCTCGCAGTCACGCCTTTAGTCGCAAAATTGAGACATCGACGCTTAGGAGGGGGTAGTTGGGCCACAGTGAAGAATTGCGACTAAAACGCACACTGAAAGCCTGTTTATTAGTCGCGACTAAAATTAAACGCGACTAAAAATATTGGTCGCAGTCACCCGTTTAGTCGCAAACCCAAAGTCGCCCACGCTGACACCCTCATAATCGTCTCCATCTTTTTTTTGCGACTAAAAGGCACACTGCGCTCTACTTTATTAGTCGCGACTAAAATCGGCGTTAATCGCGACTAAAATACAGGGGCGACATACATCGTTTAGTCGCAAAATCCTCACGCTCACGCCGAACCCCACCTATTCGTCGCCACCTCAAAATTATCGACTAAAACGCTTACCGAGGCCCATAAAATTAGTCGCGACTAAAGCCGAATTAGTCGATAAAAATACGCAAAACGACTAAAAATAAAAAAATAGTCGCGACTAGAAGTTACTGCTCAGGTCAAAATTAGTCGCCTAATTAGTCGCATCGGTGGGTATAAATAGGTGCAGCCCGTAGGGTAACTTGGAGATATAATATGAGCCCCACCCCGAAAACTGATACATGGATTGACATTAACACCTTTGATGTGCCGATAGCCGAATACAGACAATTAGGCTACCTGCACCAAAAAGGCGAATACAAGAACGCAGACACGAACGACCACCCACACTTCACCTTTACAAAGTATGTAGCCGCCACCGCAATGAGCATCGCCTTGCCCGCTCGCTGGTTGCCGTCGAATACAGACATGGTGCGAGTCTGTTACACCTTCTACCCCGTAGACGAATAATTCTCAACCTGAGAAATTAGATTACCGACTAAAAGTCGTTGCCGCCCTGCTCTCCGGTTCGCCGGAGGGTGGGGCTTTTTTTACGACTAATTTTTTTAGCGACTAATTTTTTTTATCGACTAAATTATTTAGCGACTAAACCCGACTAAAATATATCGACTAAACCCGACTAAATTAGTCGAAACAAATGAGATAATTAGTCGCGACTAAATTACTATCCTCACGCTAAAAAATAGTCGCGATTAAAGTGTGATGCTTCCTGCGACTAAAAAATTAGTCGAGTCGAGCATATGATATACTGCAAGGCCGTAGGGATGCCATGGCAAACGACCATAACCCCGAAACCGGCCCTATTGAGGATGAATCCTCCGTTACCCGACAATCCCTTGAGGTTGCTATGATGCAATTGCATGAAGTCATTGACACCGTGGAGAACGAACAAGACTACATCATAGACGAAACTCACGGCCTTGAAGCCCTTGAAGAGATTATGACCCACCTTAAAGACGCTTACGCCGCCCTTGATACCAAAGCACTACCAACAGGCAACGAAGACAAGCAATGGGTGGATTCAGGATTCCTCGTCAACCTTCCTTCGCTTAACTGCGGTCACGCCCCAACCCACGCATACATGCAAACATGGATGGATGGGTCGAGAGACATGGTAGCCGAGTGCCACCGGTGCAATTACTCCGCCGTCGTCAACGAAGCATATGACAATTACAACGGCAACGACATGAACACCGACACACACCCCGACTTCGATGACTGCGAAGGCGAGCGACAAGCCGAAGCCGAAGCCGAGCGTCAAGCCGATGCTCAAGCCGAACTTCGAGCCGAAGCATGTTACGGAGACGACTTCGACGGAGGGTGGTATTGATGTTCGACATTTACACCAACGCCGATGAATATGACTTCATATGGGAATGCTGTATCAGTGGATGCGGTCGCACCAACATTTGCGAACCACGCACCTCACCACGCAAAGCCTTCAAGGATGCCGTCAAACACGCTCAAGAATGCCTTACAGACCTCCGCACCCGTCAAGGCACTGATACATGGCCTTTGGACTACACCGTTGATGATTTCATGTCCGACTGCATGAGCATCAAAGCAACAGCACCTGCGATTTGGTCGAGAACCAAAGCCAACAAAAAATCCTGATTTCACAGGCTCGCACTTAACGACTAATCCCCGCCCCCTTCGGGGGGTGGGTTTTCGGTATCGACTAATTTCGATGCCTTTTTTTTATCGACTATTTTTTTATCGACTAAATTATTTATCGACTAATTTTATACCGACTAATTTCGGTGACTTTTTTTATCGACTAATTTTTTTTATCGACTAATTTTTTATCGACTAATTTTTCAGGCCTTTGAAAAATAGTCGCGACTAATTTTAGTGGCTTCAAAATTACACTTAGTAACATTATGTTACTAAGTAACATAATTGCACTAAGTAACAAAGTGGCACTCATGGAGATTTCGGCCTTCCGAAAACATGAACGGGTCATGTTAATTGTGATGCCTCCGGCAATAGGCTCGCAGTGCATCGAATAGCCCTAAAAATGAGGGAAAACAAGAACATGATTCAAAAAACCCCCAAAACAGCCCAAAAACGGCGTTTCATCAGGAGGGCGACGGCCCAAAAAAACGCGCTCGCACCGACCAAAAACCAACCAAAAAACGCCAATTTCAGCGTTTAATCGCTAAATGCTTATTACCCCCTCATACTTAGGGGGGGGCATGGAGGAAAGGAATTACCAACATACCGAAGTAGAACCGGCGTTTGAGCAAATCGCTCAAGCATCCGAGACACCGACCGACCTTTGCGAGGTTACGCAATTACAACGGTTCAAGCATGGCTTGAGTCATTGCTTGTTTACCGCTATTACGGGGACTGCAATGGATAAGAAAACCATGAAGACCCTAAGCAAAAAGCAACGCGAGCAAATAGGTTACAAAGGCACACCAATGCCCGACCGCGCCTTGATTCGCACCGCCAAGGTGACACCGAAGCAAGCACTTGATACCGATGCGCTGATGGAGGCGTATGGCAAAACTACCGTGTCATACATCAATCGAAATGGCGTTCTCGCTGATGTTGCCATTCAAGGAAACTTGTTCAAGCAATTGCTCAACGACACCACTTCAACCGCCAAGAAAATGCGAGACATCGCCCGTTCTATCATGGCCTATGATAGCATCCAGAAATTGAATGCCTTGGGCTTGACATCGAAGGACATTGCACACACCACGGTAGCCGATACCCTTGCACTTGAGGACTTGATTTCACACCGTTCAATCGAAGCGTTCGGACTCAAAGCCTCCGACCGTGTGCGACATGTCGAAGTCAACCCTTCGGATTTAGTCCGACAAGGCTTCACCTCGTTGCGATTGCATGAAGCGAACGGTGAGTATGACCCGTTGACCTCCATCTATCAACATGGAGTCAAAGTCCACACCTACGGCCCAACGAAGCACCTTGACAACGGCGTTTTAGGTTACTACCACTTGAGCATCAATGTCGATACGCTTGAAGACATCACGGTGTCGCCTAAACAGATGTATTGCTCAAAGGCTCAAGGCGGTTGCGGAAAACCACTCGGACTTCAACAAGTCGCAAAGGGTGGCGCGAACGGGCCGAACACTTGTCCCCGATGTGGCAACCCGAAGCACTTGATGAGCATTCAATCCGCCGACATTGCTTTGCCTCAATTGTTGACCGGTGGCCGTCTCAAGACCCACGGTGGGCATCAAATCCACATGACTTCATGCCGAATCAACAAGAAGCAAGCCGAAGCAATCATGGCGGTCAAGCGTGGTGTTCTATCAGCCGAAGCCGCGTTGAACCTACTGATTGAGGGCGGTGTCCGTGTGAATTGCGCTCAAATCCGAAAGAAAGCACCGGCAAAACTTGTAGTGTGCGCCTTCGATGTAGCGTATAACGGCATCACCTTCGGACTCGCAGTCGAGCGAATCGAAACAATTGACCGATACCTTCCGACCGACGCTTGAAGACCGACATTGAATCCAACGAACCGGAGGTAGACATCAAGAAAAACAAGGGATAGAAAGTCGAATGTGCATCCGTGTTCGACTTATCCAACACATGAAGAACGGATGGTTCTTTCATGTCGATTCAAAACCGCCGACCTACCTCAATCCTGAACATGCCTAAAAACAGCAATATAAACGCCTCTGTGAGCCTCCGAGGTATCAATAGGTCAATAGGTAGCACCGAATAATTTGAGGCCCATTTAGGGGTGGTTTTGGGGTGTTTTTCGTTTTTTACTCCAAAAGTTAGACAGACGGCGACACACACCATTGCTTAGTCTCCCGAAATATTTACTACAAAAAATTGTCAAAAGTAAGTATCAATACCTTTTGCGATTGACTGCTTTATATCCGCCACGCCTTCGAGCCTTAGACTTACCACCGGCCCATTCGCCTTTGCCCGATTTGCCAAATGCCAATACCGGCCCGTCTATTCGGCCCGAAAATTGGTCGACTGCGTGTGCCAACGCCATTACCAAATCGTTATGTCTTCCGGTGTCAACAATATCTCCGCCTTTCCAAGCGTGTGATTCTAATTCGTCAAGCAATTCGTTCATGACTCGTCTTGTTGCGTCGTTACCATACGGGATAACAATTTTTTCTCGTTCAAACCACACCCTAAGCCTGTTCAACAGTGCTTGTTTCAAGCCTTTGTTACTAACTTTGCTTTCCCTGTAATCGACACCGATACCCTTAGCCTCCAACAGCGACTTAAACAGCCGTTGAAATCCGACATCTTCCGCCGCCAAAGGCGCACTGTATCTTTTACACCAATCACCTATCATGTCAGCCTGTTTGTCGGGAGGAAAGTCGTTGCGCCTCCATATGTTTGACACTACTAAATCACCGTTGCTTTCTTGACGAACAGCACAAAGAACCGAGTAGTCCTTACCCAATCCCTGCGAAGGGTCAAACCCAACAACATATCGACAGTTATCTCGTTTATCTGTATCAAGCACTTGTTCTAAGTCCATATTTTTACGGGTATACTTACGGGGATATACTGCCGAGTCATCGTCAATAACTTTACACAGCAATTCTTGAGCAAACTCCAACTCACCCATAGACTCTCGTTGTTCAAGTAAAAATTGCGTCGGCCTAAACTCCGGCCAAAGAGCCTTCAACTTTTCCGGTTCATGCTTATGCTCATCCCAATTAGGGAATGCCGACCATGTTCCGCTTTTCCATTGTTGATTGTCAAGCATTTCAGTATGGTATAAGTCGGTCATAGCCATTGGCGTTCCAACACAGTAAATAGAAGAACCGGGGTCAAGCATTGGCATAACAACTTTACGCAACCAATGTCGCAATTGTTCGTTGTTTAATTCCTTTTTAGCGTCAAGCAATACATCGTCAAGAGCAATTACGGCAGGATGCTCACCACGAATAGCCGAGCCGACAGAAGAACAACGAATTACAGCACCATTAGTAAAATACAACTCAACCTTACCACCACGCTTTGTATCGAGATAGCGAGACAATTCGGGATGCTTTGTCAAGTCGCTTCTTATTTCAGCCAAGCGACGAATAGCAGTATCACGACTTGCACTGAATAACCATACCTGCAAAGGATTCCCATTAAACTTGTCAAACAAGCACTGATGCAATAACTTAACACCAAGGGTTGTGCTTTTACTATGCGAGCGAGGTGCAATAATACATACGCGATGAACATGACTACCTTTCCTATCAGTGTATAAGTCCATCCATTTGCCTATGTGTTCGCCCCAAGCATAACCAAGCCAACGGTAAAAATATTGAACATCGTATCTTGCTCTTTCAAAGGCTAATGCTCGTTTTATACTTGACATAGGACATCACATAATTTTCGATAGGGATTTGCCAAAATACGGTTTTTGTTATATTATACATAGTATCATCTACTGCGGTCTAAGCGAGCGCATTCCACAATACGGACAGACTCTTGTTAAAGCCTTTCCCCTCATCATATATTTGCTCGCCCAACCGCATGAATCACACACTACCGCTTCTCGCTTTATTTCAGTCATCTTACAACCCTCATCATTCCGCAATAGACCATTTTTTTGTTTACATTATCCCAAACCTTATGACTTGTGTAACATACTTCGGATTCATAACCACATTTGACACATCGTCTTAATTTTCTTGACATAGGTTTGTGTGGCATCAATGCTCACCAACAGGGGCAAACATAGAGCCAATAATTCCTTTTTCTTTGTCGATAATGTGTGCGGCTAACCCTGCCTTAGAAGTAGTGTAGCCTTGTCGTGCGTGGTATCGGTCATGTCCTGCCAAACTCGGCAATTGGATAATGACACACCCTTTGCTTTCCAAAACCTTTCGATGGTGCAAATGTCCGTGAAACCAAGTGTGGTGTTCGCACTTACCCCATAACTCGCGTTGTTCGCATGACATTAACTCTTCAAGGTTCTTAGCCCCATCTCCGTGAATAAAGCCGAGAAGGTTATTACCATACTGAACATACTGTCGAGAAGCAGGAGATACTACAACCTCACAGTCTTCGCTTTCTTCGTATACTGCCGACAAATACATCATCAGTGCAATAGCACTCATGCGGTCGTGATTACCCGGCATAAAGACTACCTTAACAGGCGCAACTTGTCGGAGTAAATCAATGTGTTCACGCGCTAATTTACAACCGGTCATTAGGATTTCAGCAGGAGAGCCATACATGTCTTGAGGTGTCCCTTTGGTTGTCGTTCCGCCGTCGGTATCAACATGAAACCAGTCGCTACCGGTAGAGATAATGATTTGTTCCGGCTTACTGTAAAGACGGCTAATTAACTCTTGGGTCTTACCCATAAGTCGAGACTTAGCCTCTTCAAAGTTATAGGTTTCACCGACTTCATCGACCCACCCATACTTACCCCAATGAAAATCAGTCGGGCTAATAACAAGAGAAAACGGGTCGCTACTTACAGGTAATGCCAATTGAGAGACACTTGTTGCCTTTTCTTGTATGAGATTCCTAAAGTCAGCAAGAACATTTGTCTCAAACAACCTATACTTGTCGGCATCTTCTTCTATTTCTTTCCACTTTTTACGCTCAAACTTCTTATGCAACTCATGTCGACGCTTGAGAACCAAGTCTTCTACCAACTGTTCCACATTTGACTCCATGATTTGTTCGTCGGTGTAAATATCCATGTCGTGAGTCCATCCGTGTCGTCGCCTATACTCGTCAAACCACGCTCGCGGTATACCAAACTCTCGACATACCTCATTGATAGATGCCGGTTTGCCAACCATACTGCTATACGCAGTCTTCATGGCTCTATGCCTATCACCTTCGACCTTAATCATAGTGTTGGCAGTAGAAAGAAAGGTAAAGTATTCGTCGTTTACTTGGTCGTAAAAGTATGACTCCGGCACTTTTTCGGCAAAAGTATTATCGTTTTCGACTTGTTGGTGTTCAATTGTCAATTTTTTACTGTTCTTCATTTTAGTAATGCTCATTTCCCAACCCTTAACAGATTTTTTGTTATCCATGTCGTGCAATATTCGAGCGTTTTCCATAACGCTCTTCGACGGGTCGTAAAACTCCAAAATTAAGTCGTGGCCGTAGTTAGGTGGTGCGCGCATTAAACCTTGCTTATCGCTTCCCCTTATAAGCGTTTATAATTTTATTCTTTACACAACAACAAAAAGAATTAAATGCGACCCTATCTATCGTTTTTACATAATTATTTTATTGTTTCTTAGATGTAGAACGGCCCATCGACTGCTAACAATTACTATTGTAATAACTACTTTTCTTAAATGCCTTTGAAACAAAAAAAGAATTAACCCATATTCAACGCAGTAGCCCGTTTTATTATTTTTACAGTAATACAAACAATACAAAGAATCAACAATCACTAACAGTTAAGAATCAAACATACTTATCCTTAAACATGATACAAGAAGAATACCGAGTGTGGCCGTCAAACATAGTTACGCCCGCACAACTACATTCTTTTTACCTTTGTTTGAAGTTATCACTATCGACTTTGA
>Ga0181394_1000650_pt1 | contig 15181 bp, 25 predicted proteins | sample 17SPOviralmetaG_FD_130123 | JGI IMG/M metagenome (GOLD analysis project Ga0181394, IMG submission 130123) | Marine viral communities from the oligotrophic San Pedro Time Series (SPOT) site, San Pedro Channel, CA, USA - 17 SPOT_SRF_2010-11-23 | ecosystem: Environmental > Aquatic > Marine > Strait...
AAAGAAACAATATCAAATGACTTTAGAGGTTTAAAAAGAATCTACAAAGATGTCAGAAAAAAACTAACTAAGTCTTCTGGTTATAGAAACTTTACATATGATCAAGCTATAAGAGTTTACATATGGAATAAAATAGGCATGACAATACCTGGTATATCTAAAACAGATCAAAAGAAACTAGTTTCTATAGTTAAGAAAGATCAAAGAATGGTAGAGTTTGCTGACAACTTAATGAATATAACTAAACTAAAAGAAGGCTATGTTGATCCACAGCAAGAGTGGCTAGGTGGTAGTATAGCTAGAGATATTAGTGATGTTGTTGATAGAGTTGGTAGAAAAAAGTTTTTAAAACAGTGGGTAGAAAATAAAAATCAAATTTTTAGTGAAGACGTATTAAATAAAATAGAAGCTATATATGGCACAGCTTACGCGGATGCTTTAAAAGATATTCTATACCGTATGGAAAACGGAACTAATAGATCTCAAGGTAATAGCAAGGTTGTAAATTCTTTTATGAATTGGGTTAATAACTCTGTTGGTGCTATAATGTTCTTTAACATGAGATCAGCTTTACTTCAAACAATATCCGCTGTAAACTTTATAAACTGGTCTGATAACAATATACTTAAAGCAGGTTTAGCTTTTGCTAATCAAAAACAATATTGGTCTGACTTTACCATGTTGTTTAATTCACCAACATTAAGGCAAAGACGTAAAGGTTTACAGAAAGACGTTAACGAAGCTGAAATAGCTAACGCGGCTGCTAATTCAAGAAACAAAGCGCAAGCTATTCTAGCTTATTTATTAAAAATAGGTTTTACACCAACCCAAATAGCAGATAGCTTTGCTATTGCTTCTGGTGGTGCTACGTTTTATAGAAACAGAGTTAATACTTATTTAAAACAAGGTGTGTCTAAGAAGCAGGCAGAATCAAGAGCTTTTGACGATTTCTTAGAAGCTTCTGAAAAAGCACAGCAATCTTCAAGACCTGATTTAATATCTCCTATACAAGCTGGTCCTTTAGGCAGATTAATATTTGCTTTTCAAAATACACCAATGCAGTACACTAGAATTATTAAAAAATCTATGAGAGATATTGCTAACGGTAGAGGAGATTTTAAAACAAACTTAAGTAAAATACTTTACTACGGTGCAATACAAAATATAATATTTACAGGTTTACAAAACGCTATGTTTGGTCAACTGTTTGAAGATGACGACGATGAAGAGGTTGAAGAAAAGTATGCTAAGAAAAAAACCAGGATGCTTAACAATATGGTAGACACTTTCTTAAGAGGTTCTGGTTTGGCTGGTGCAATAGTATCTACAACAAAAAACGCTATTATGAAATTTATGGAGCAAGAACAAAAAGGTTGGAACTCTGACCACACTTACACCATGATAGAGTTAACTAACTTATCACCTCCTATTGGTTCTAAGCTTAGAAAAATATATAGCGGTATACAAACATATAGGTTTAATAAGAAAATTATACCACAAATGGGGTTTGATATTGATAACCCTGCTTGGAGCGGTTTTGGTAGTGTGGTTTCAGGTGTAACAAACTTCCCACTTGATAGAATGCTTCACTTAATAGAAAGCGTTAGAGAAGCTACAGATCAAAACAATGCAGCTTGGCAAAGGATAGCTCTGCTGTTAGGTTGGAGAACTTGGGATGTTGGTGCTGAAAACGAAGAGGTTGAAGCTATTAAAAAACAAAGCAAAAAAAATCCTTTTAAAAACCCTGATAAGTTTAAGAAGAAAAATATGTTTAAAAAGAAATAGAAACAAGTGATAATAAAAGAATAAAGTAAAACTATGAAGAAAATATTAATAACATTAATGCTGATAATAACTTATAGTGTTTCAGCACAAGATACTATTAAGCCAAAAGCTAAATTTTTTAAAAGCTTTTATGAAAATTTTTTAAAGTATGCTACCGTTTATGGAGCTGGTGATTACCGGTCTGCATACGAATCATCTGATAAGAAATATTTAATAAGACAACCCGACGGTGCTGGGTTGTATGATGTACCTCAAGTTGTTGACGTAACAGAGTATTTTCCATCTGATTATAGAATAGGTTTTGGTATACGTAAATTAGGTAGATTTGCATATGAAAGAAAACCAGGTAACTTTTGGACTGGCGATCAAAACGTAGAAAGACAAAACGCTTTAATAGCACCAACATCAGCCGTGCAAGGCTGGGAGTATTTATTCCATTTTGAAAAAGAAAGACGTAGAGGTGAAGAGTGGAATAATCAAAGATACTTTTTAAGACATACAGGTAAATATCACATCGTTAAATTAGAATCAAGATACCAAGGTGCTTTTGATTTTAACTATAATGCTGTAGATGTTAGAGCTAGACTACCTATTGGTAAAAAGTTTAGTGTATCTGCTGGCGCAGCTTTTAGAACACATGAAAGAGTTTATGGTGTTAATCCTTATGAGATATGGGTTAGTGCTTTAGACGCTAATGGTAATCAGGAAAACTATTGGTATCAATTAGCTTATGAGTACGGTTACCAAGACGCTTATTATACTACTGAAATTTATAATCCTATAACAGGTGAAGAAGAAAACATTGGTGGTTATTTTTGGTGGAATCCAGAAGGTCAAATAGTAGCCTCATCAGATCCTCAGTTTAGAGATGGTCCTTACAAACAATTAATATCACGATACAATAATGACATATTAGGTAACACAGGAACATTTGGTCTAGTAAGTCCAGTTGTAGGTTTTGACTGGTACCACTACAAGTCTAAGTTTTGGGCCCATGTTTACGGATCTGCATTTTTACCTTATCATAAATACGTTATGGGTGATGAAGATGATAGAGGTAGAATACCATTATCATACTTATATAGAAATAGTTGGGATCAATATGGTTTAGCTGACGCTGCTAAAGGAGAGCAATGGTGGGATTATCAAGCCGGAGCTAATGTTGGGTGGAAGCTTAGTAAATCAATAGGTGTATTTGCCGAAGGTGAATATACTAAAATGTGGGATTCAGAATTTTTTATAACAACATTTGGTATAAACTTTACATTTAGATAATTATGGCAGCACCAGAAATAGGAGAGAGTACAAAGATAACTCTAGATTTAAAAACAATAGGATTAATAATAGGTGGAGTAGTTTCGCTAGCAAGTATGTATTTTATAATGCAGGCTGACATAGCTCTTGCAATGGAAATGCCTAAGCCTGTTATTGACAGAGTAGAGTATGATTTAAAAGACGAATTAATTCGTCAAACAATTATGGATACGCAAGAAGACGTAGAAGAGATAAAAGAGACTATCGACAAGATAGATCAAAGATTATATGACATTCAAAAAAATAGATAATGAAAAACATTTTAATTTTAATTTTAATACCATTTTTATCATTTGCACAAGTAGAAGTTCCAGACGAATACTGGTTGGATGATAATACCTTTGAAGAAATAGTAAGCGGAGATACCGCTTTTGGTGATGATGATCAAGAAACAGTGGTTATAGAATTTTGGGCTAAGTTCAATGAAGCTAATTGCCTTGCTGATTGGGATTTAATAGAAAATGCTGCTTATTATAGAGTAGATATAGCTAATGCTCCTATAGCTAAGAAAAAGTACAAAGTACGAATGGCTCCAACCATAATTATATTTAGAGCTGGAGTTAAAGAGTTTCAGTGGAAAGCTGGGCTGGATCTTGAATTGCCTACTAGTATAGAAGAAATTCAAGAATCAATAGATGAAATTAATAACGCAAACCAATTTTAAAATATGTGTCCTTTTTGTAATGGGGATTGTGGGCTTTGCTAATGCTCAAATCCAAGAAGATAAAAAACTACACTTTGGCGCTGGTATATTCACTAGTGCTGCAGGGTATACTTTAGTTTGGGAAAAAACTAAAAATAAGAAGAAAGCTTTAATAGCTGGAATAGGTACAGCTATATTAGCTGGAACAGTAAAAGAGCTAGCTGACTCTACAAAGCCTGGTAATAAATTTGACTTTGAAGATTTAGCTGCTACAACACTAGGTGGTATATCATTTAGTGTTACAATTAATTTATTTAATAAAAAGAAAAAACGATATGTGGAAATTAACTAAACAGTACTGGAAAGACATGTGGAAAGCTCTATGGAGTAAAACTACGATTGATGAAAAAGCAATTGCTACAGTACAAGAAATTAAAAAAAGATATAAACTTACAGCCGCAGAGCTAGCGGACGTAGCTGATGCTATAAAAGAGGTTGGTAATCAAATAGGTGATATAGACGATGCTGTAAAAGGTAAGGCTAGAAAAGGGCGTAAAGTTGTTCATAAACAAAAATCTAAAGCTGAAATAGCTAAAGCTAAAGCTAGTAGAAAAGCGTGGGAAGAAGCTAATAAGAAAAAACAATAAAAATGAAAGGCTTGCTTTCAGGTTTTGATATATCTCCTTATAAGAAATTAAAACCTCCAAAAGATAATTCTTTAACTACTTTAAGTGAGATAAAAGAAATAAACAAAATGCGTAAAGATCCTAGCTTTGTAAAAGCTAAGGACAACATATCTCATAGTTTTAAAAAAATAACTAAAAAAAATGGTTTACCTTTTCCTAAACAACTAGTTAATTCTATGATACATGAAAGCGCGTCTAAAATATTAAAACTAAAAAAACATTTTAACAGGCCAAGACCTAAACACTTAGCTACTGTTTTTGATATAAAGGTAGAAGATGTAGAAATGGACTCAATGAAAACACCATCATACCCATCAGGCCACTCTGTTCAAGGAGTTTTAATAGGTAAGGCTTTAGGTAAGTTGTTTCCAAAACATAAAGCTGAGTTTGAAAAAGAAGGAAAAGATATATCTGAGAGTAGAAGAGTTGGTAGAGCTCATTTTAAATCTGATTCTGATTTTGGTGAAAAAATAGGAGACGATATGTTTAACTATGTAAAAGACAAAATAAATGGATAAGATAAGTAAACATGTTAGCTATCATGAAGGCGTGTATAGCAGAACAGCGGAAAGACTCGGTATAGAAAATGATCCTACAGAGGAGCATTTATCAAATATGAAAATTACTGCAGAAAAAATATTTGAACCTCTTAGAAAGCACGTAGGTGGTCCTATAAAGATAAATTCATTTTATCGTGGACCAAAACTAAACAAAGCAATAGGTGGTGCTAAAAAATCACAGCATATGTCTGGTCAAGCAATGGACATCGACGATACTATCGGTTGTATGTCTAACGCGGATATGTATCATTGGATTAAACAAAATTTAAACTTTGATCAATTAATATGGGAGTTTGGAACAGATAAAAATCCTAACTGGTTACATGTTAGTTATGTTAGTGATGAGGATAATAGAAACAGATGTTTGAAAGCTTATAAAGCGAATGGTAAAACAAAATACAAAGTAATATGAGAAGAAAAGTAACAATATTTTTTTTATGTTTATCACTAATTTCTTGTGGATCTACAAAGGAAATTGGTAGTAAAAAAGAAAATTATGAAACTGAAGAAAAGATTATGAACGGTTTATTATTCAGTCTTGTTGTTTACGCAGTATTCTCTATGATTAAAAAACCTATATAATGTCATACATACAAAAGAAAAACCCTTTTCCCGTAACAAGTTGTGGTAGACGTAGAACGTTTATGCAGGATAGTGGTGAGTCTCCTTTGAAAAAGAGAACTAAAGAAGAACGTCAACAAGCTAGAGCTGAACGTAAAGAATTTAGAGTGGAGAGAGCTGCTGAAAGAAGATCTAAAAAAGGTAAAGAACCTAGAAGAACTATTGGACCAGGTAAAAACTTTAATAAAGCTAATCCAACTGGTACTGGTGCTGATGCAGGTGGTGGTATGACGCAAAAAGGAGTTAATGAGTATAAAAGAAAAAACCCAGGTAGTAAATTAAAAACAGCAGTAACAACTAAGCCATCAAAGCTTAAACCTGGAAGTAAAGCTGCTAATAGAAGAAAATCGTTTTGCGCTAGATCAAAAGGCTGGACCGGTGAAAGAGGTCGAGCAGCTAGACGTAGATGGAACTGTTAAATAAATAATTATGGGAAAAAAAGGATTGTGGGCAAATATGCACGCTAAAAGAAAAAGGGGTGAAGCACCAGCAAAACCTGGTGACGAAGATTACCCAACAGACAAAGCTTTAAAAGACTCAGCTGCTAAAATGAAATCTGCATTTAAAATGAAACCTAGTCCATCAGCATTAAAATGCTGGAAAGGCTGGAAAAGAAAACCTGGCACTAAAGAGTTTTCTGAAGGTAGTTGTGTAAAGAAATAAAAAAAGGGGCTTTCGCCCCTTTAATTTTATCCGTCACAACTTAAACAATCTTCACTAGTAGCTTGAGCTGCTATATCTCCCCTCAGTACCGACTCGGTACGCATATAATACAAAGTCTTAATACCTTTTTTATGAGCCTCAAGATGAACCTTGTTTATAAACTTAGGATCTGCTTGAGCTGGAAAAGCTAAATTCAAACTAACAGATTGGTCTATATACTGTTGTCTTATACCTGCTTGGTTGACTAATTCTAATTGATTAATTTCCTTGAAAGTTTTGAATACTTCTTTGACAGGTATGTCGTGATCGCTTAATGTAATTTTGTCTAATGCTTTTATTCCTTGGATTGATCCTCCGTCTCTTAGTATTTGATCCCATATTTTATCTGTGTTTAAATTATGTTTCTTTAATAGGTTTACTAGTGTAGGGTTTTTTCTTATAAAAGTTCCTTTAGCTGACTGGTCTGTAAAAACATTAGCAGCCCAAGGCTCTATTCCCGGTGACACATTTCCCGAAAGCTTGCTATTACTAACAGTGGGAGCAATAGCGCGCAAGTGAGTATTACGCATGCCAGTACCAACACACCACAAAGGCTCGCCATACTCTTCAGCAAGAGCCATACTAGCACGTTCGCTTTCGATTTTGATTTGACTGAATATTCTTCTTGTTTCATATTGTGATAATAATCCTTCAAAGGGTAATCCTTTTTGTTGTAAGTATGTATGCCAACCTAAAACACCTAATCCTAGCGCTCTACCTTTTTCAGCAGATCTTACAGCGTTTTCAAACCCTCTTCTGTTTTTTGATTTTTGTATAAACTCCTCTAGTACACCATCTAAAAACCATATGCTATCGTATATTAAGTTTGAGTCTTTCCACTCATGATACTTGGCTAGATTTAAACTAGATAAGCAACATACAAAACTGTGGTTTTCATCTGTGTGTAATACTATCTCTGAACATATGTTAGTCATAAATACTTTCAGAGCATTTTCTTTATATGCTACAGGATTTTGCTTATTAACATTACCCTTGTACATTATATAAGGTTCTCCAGTTGCTTTACGCTTCTGTAATAGCTTTCCCCATTTACGTCTTGCAACTTTATCACCGTCTCTAAGCTTACGCATAAACTTATCACCGATTACAGCACACTGATGTAGGTTTAACGACTGCCTATTAACATCACCTTTAGGTTCTCTAATTTCTAACCAGTCCTCAAAATCAGCATGATCTATATTTAAATTAACCGACGCAGCACCTCTACGAACAGCACCTTGATTTGTAGCTAATATACTTGAATCATATATTTTACAAAAAGGTACAGTACCGTCAGATGTACCATTGCCAGTTATCTTCGCGCCCGCAGGGCGAATTTGATTTATACCTATACCAACACCACCACCATGTTTAGCTAGTAGCATCATCTCTAGGTTTTTGTTACCTATATCTAGTATTGAATCAGCAACGTCGATACCGAAACAACTTATAGGTAAACCTCTTTCAGTACCAGTATTACTAAGAACAGGACTAGCAAGACAAAGCCAACCTTTCCAGATGTAATCAAAAAATGTTTCTTCCATCTCCGGTTTCTGTAGTCTTTGCGCAACTGTTCTAGCAACTCTTCTGTACGCTTCTTTTGGTGTCTCTCCATTGTATAAATACCCTCCTTGTATTGTTTTTTTATAAACTTCGGCGTCTGCCCACTCTGGGTAGTCTTCGCCTTTTATCCATCTGTTACTCCACATATTAATTTATTTGTTTTGCGTCTTTTGTATAATTTCTATTTTCTTTTTGTTGAAACAAACCAGACATATGAAACAATCCATTTTTCTTCCATTTACCAGTCCACTGTCTACCATTAACGGTCCAACGATCATGTGCTTTAGCAAACTTCCAAACTTTTATTCCGTTGTCTTTACCTTTAAATATCTTGTCATAGGTTTTAACCCAATACATATCAAAAGGTCCCATAGCTCTAGCTTGTAACATTAATTCTCTAGTTCTATTATCAGCCTTACCGGTTACACATATGTCAATATCAGTTGTTGGCCAACCTTCAAGTATGCCTCCAACTACATATAATTTATGATGTAACCAGTCTAGCTTTAATAACTCTTTTATATAACTTTTATATATAGGATCATCTAATCCGTTCATGTATGGTATAAATATAAAACTTCCGTTTACATTTTTAACTTGACCATCTTCAAAAACGTCATAATCTAATTCGTTCCAAAATGTTTTAATCATCTTAAAAAATGTGTTATCCAAGCTATTAAACCATTAAAGTTTAAGGCTACTAAGTTCCATTGTTTACGAGATGCTGTTTGTACCATAACACATATAAAACCAATTATATATAATCTAGGTTCTATAGTCCATTGTGCTGCTATTAAAAAAGCTGCACCTGCATATCCAACGCGAGATGCAACCTTTTGATAACTTGTTAATCTATTCGTGTAAGCTAAAAATTTTAATATTTTTCTTTTACTTATAGAGGTCTTCATATATATCTTCTTTTGTTATTTTAATATTACCAAATGTCTTCGAAGTCTTCTCCTTCATTAGCTTTTGAATAATCTGTCGGCCTGATCGCGAAAAAATCAGTATGAGTATGCCCGCCGGTAAGATGATAGAACCAATCAAGATTAGACGCTGCTTTTTTGTCATACTCGAATTTGTTATTAAGTTCGGTATAACCAAGTTCCATAAGTTTTTCATTTGTTCTTTTTCTAATAAATTGTTTTAAGTCGTAAGATTTAATACCTTCTATGTCACCCATTTCAAACATCTTGTCGATATATTTTTCTTCAAGATCTACCATGATCTCAGCTGCTTTAACAACATCTGATTTACAAGCAGACAATAGTTTGCTATCTTCCTCACACATGTGTCTAAATAATCTACATCCCATCTTACTGTGTAATGACTCGTCACGTACAGACCACTTCATTTGTTGCCCAATACCCTTGAGTAAATTTCGTAACTGAAAACTATACAACACTGCAAAAGCACTATACAGACTAACTCCTTCAGCGAAGGCTGAAAATACAGCCAAGCTTTTCGCAATACCAGTAGTATTATCGCCGTCGTAAGCAACCAGATTATCAAATCGATTAGCCGTTGCTTCTTCATGTAAGAAAGCTTCATAATCTTCTAATTTTAATGTTTCGTTTAAATAACTATATGCAACCGCGTGGATCGTTTCTTGTGATCCAAACATCATTGCCATTTGCTGTATTTCATGCTTAGGAAACCACGATACAACTTTTTGTGTCCAGTAATCTGATACCGCGCATTCTGTCTGAGCAAAACCTAGCAGGATATTTCCTACTAAGTTTTTTTCAGCCACTGTTAATTTTTCGTTCCAGTCTTTAACATCACCTGACATTGGTATCTCTGTGTGTAACCAAAACGCTTGAGCTTGTTTCAACCAACCCTCAGTATAATACTCAGGGTACTCAAAAGGTTTATATGGTATACGTTGATCAAATAATCCCATGTTTTAATATTTTAAAGTTAAACATATATCAAAGATGAATACGTAAAACACGTGATCAACTTTATTCTCTACTATATCTGTATAATTTCTATACCCAAATAAAAGCCCTGTAAATAATCCAAAGCTTAATTCCCAATTTTTCATATTTTTCCTTGGCCTCTATATTTATATTTATAACCAGTTTGTCCTCGCGAGGCGTTTTTAGAGTGAACTCCTGGTCTTTTCTTTCTTTTACTTCTTGTATAAGAACTTACTACTATTCTTGCCATTTTAAACCATATTTTTCGTACTGTTGTTTTAAGTGTTTCATTTTTAAATAACCTCTAGTCTCAACTGTCCATTTTATAAACTTATCAATCTGTCTCATACAATACATGTATCTAGCTACTTCTTTGTTGCGTTGTTCTTTAAAATTAACCTTACTGTTTCGTCGCATTCTTTTTGATTTTGTGGTTTATATAATGTTACATTTGGTAAATGTTCTTGAACATATTTCTTAAACATCTTCCACCTTAGAGGGAAACTTTCATTTGCTCTACCCTTACATTCAATTATAAATCCTTGACCCATAAAGTCTGGTGTGTAAGATATATTTAATATCTTCTTATGACCACGATCTTTATAATCTCCTTTTCCATTAGCACATCTTTCTATAGATGATACATCAAATTGATATGATGGGAATATCTCGTACGTGTGACCTTCGTATACAGACTGTATTTTTGCTTTTTTCATAGCAATGTGCATGTATTTTTCTAGGCCTGACGCGAAGTTAATCCCATCATAAGTAACCTTGTTACTTCTGACAGGACCTTTCTTCTTTTTCTTTTTATAATACTTCTTCATCATTGACATCTATATAATGTAAACCATCATTTCCATTTTGACCAATTACATTCATTCGGTTTAACATAGCTTCTTCTATTTCATCTGATAAGCAGCGTTTAGCGGCTTCTATGTATAGCAGAGCGTCCATTAGCTCTTCTTGCACATCAACCAAGAAACGATTAAGATCTTTTTCTTGACCTTCAATCTCTTGCATCATTGTAGCTCCGTATTTCTTTTGACCTACCAAACTACGTTCGTCCATCTTCCTTAGTACTTGCTGTACTATCTTATCTTTAGTTTTAATCTGCATCTTTCACGAATGTTCCATTAATCATTTTACCTTTACGATCAACTATTTGATTATAAGCTGCGTCAATACAATTTTCAATATAAAATCCGTTTTGCCAAGCTAGATTAGTTAGCACGACAACCATATCACCTATAGCGTCTTCTATCTCTGTTTTATTATTATCTAGCAATGACTCTGCTAATTCACCAGCCTCTTCCATAAGCTTAACATATTGAGTATGTGCGTTGCCTGTATCGTATATACCTCTTTCTTCAGCCCAGCTTCTTATTAAGTCAAATCTTTCTGGTTTTATGTTATCTATTTTATGAGGCGCTGCTGTTTTTATATAGCTGCTGTAGTCAATATCAGGATTATGGTTTGGATTAAAAAAGGCTTCATAAAAAGCCTTGTTATATACATAGCTTCTTTTTTCATTAAACATAGATGTTTTAACGTTAGCCATTATCCACGGAATATTTTGTTTGGTGATTTCAAACTGGCCAAATTCCGTTTGCCATTTCAAACCTACGTTATCCATTAACTGACCTTTTAATTTATTAACAGGAACAGGAAATGTTGAGGTTTGCTCAGTTGCGTTTATTTTCATAATTTTATTTAATTTTTTATACGGTTTTAAATCAACTTTATAACCATATAGTTTTTGTAGCATTAACTCCTTGTCTGATATATAATCTATATCATTAGAGCTTTCTAAAACTTCATATTCATTAGGTTTATAACCTTGTTGTTTTGTGACCCGGTTATTAAGATCACACGTTACACCAATTTTTTTACCTGGAATATGATAAATGTGATACATCATAATTTATCGTTGTATAAGTGCATATTGTGCGCGTGATGGTAATACCATCCGACATCAATAGACAGTCTGTCTGCAATCATTTTTTGCAATGATGAAAACTGATACTGATCGTTACAGAAACCGTACCAGATGTCATTAGAACGCATATAAACAGACATATTTAATTTATTGTTTATAATTGTAAATTGTATTGCGTAGGTACAAGGAGTATCAAACTCATATGTACCGTGCTCTTTACAATCATATATACTAATTGCTGCGTGTCTAGTGTTAGGGTTTGACTTTAGCTTATTAACTACATAATCTATTTGATTATTACGTTGCCATTGCCAACCATAATTAGAATTAACATATCCGTAACTGTCAGCCATACGTTTCCATATTGCTGGTACTTTACCATATAACTCTCCTAGTTTAGCAATGTTAGAATCTCCAGATAAATACCATTCCCATTCGGCTTCGGCATAATCAGGTTTCCAATTACGTTGTTTATCGGTTATATGATTATCTAAAGGGTTTTGTATGTAAAACCCACAATTAAATAAAGCTTTTGTGTTATCAAAGTCAATACCATCTTGTATGACATAATGTAACAAGTCTTTATAAGCTTCGTTTGCGTTGTTATAACTGTTTAGCATATTTATTATAATAATATTTATAGAACTCAAACATCTTAATCCATATTGAAACTGGACCGTATGTTAATGGAGATCTATTTGTTTTGTTATTCATTTTAATCTCTATGTACCAAGTACCTTCGCCAGTTGCAAATGGAGATATATATATTTTATTATTTACACACCATCTGTATGCTTTTGATTCTTCAGGTGTAGGCATATATATTCCCATTACATCTTTCTTTTTTCTAGGCATTTATTCCCAAGGCATTGGTTCGTCAGAAATATCATCTACAATTTCAGGTACAAAGCTACCTGATCTGTGTTCCCACGTAAAGTTTGCTTCAGCTCCATTTTCACCGAGATTTTGAAACTTAACTTTTAGCACTTTTACTTTAGTTGTTTTTGCTTCATAATCTCTATGTACTAATAAACCGTGATAACTAGCATCATACCATTCACCACCACCTTTAATATTGTACATAGTTGGTTCTTCAATTTTACCGTCTTGTCCTTTATACATTTTGGTTGGATGTGCTACTATAAATGTTAAAACATCATACTTTTTACAAAAGGCCTCTATCTTTGCTAGATAGTCCATAGTATATCTATTCACATCATCTGATACCGCATTTGTATCTCTAACTTTATTATAAGGATCAATGACTAAGCATTTAATACCTTTACGTTTAACAAGCTCAGCACCTTTACGTAATACTGACTCTAAACTATACTTATCCATATCTATGAAAAAGTAGTTATCATTAACATGGTTAGATACCTCTTTCCATTTACCACTACCTATATCTCCAGGACTAGGCATGTCTCCCCAGGTTTTACGCATTAACTTATGTGCGTGTAAATATATTGGTTGGTTTTCAGGACTAGCAAAAGCAGTCTTCCAGCCATACATTTTATTATAGCCTACAACCATTTGGTCAACAAAATCAGACTTACCGCTACTAGGTATCCCAGTAACAGTAATAAACTGACCGGTATATGTGCTAAATATTTTGTCAAAGTTTTGTAAACCGACTTGAAAGCCGGGTTTAAAACCGTTTTTAACAAAGTCTTTAAGATCATTTTCTACGTTTTTAAGTGTTGTTACATTTTCTAGAGGAACTGGCTGCGCGGTGTGTATAGCACTTTTTAAAGCGTCAGCGCCGTGTTTTAATAAATACTCGTTCGAGTCTTTGCAATCAGCAAAATCTACAAGAAAACATACTTCAGCTCCAAGCCTACGTATAAACTCTTGTCTAAGCATATTACCTGGTTCATCAGCGTCAACCGCTAGTATTATTTTAGTTTTATCTTCAAAATAATCTATACAATTATCTAGATAATCTAAGTTGTTATGGTTTAATGTAGCGCCGTTTGGCACTGATATTACATTAGTCACACCTGCTTCGTGTAGAGCTAATACATCCATTTCGCCTTCTACTATGATACACTCATCATGTCCTACAATACTGTTAATATTATAGAATATCTTTTCAGCACCTTTAAAGAGCTTAAAATTCTTAGCGCCATCTCTATACTTAGTGTTTACAAGTTCATTACCCATATAGTAATTAAACTTAATTGTATTCTCAGTCTTACCAGTTTGAGGCATGAACTCAGGACCCTCACTAATACTTAGATCCATGAGAGTTTCCTGAGATATACCTCTTGTTTTAAACCACTCTATAACCTTATCTCCTACAAACTCTGGTTGTTCAAGATTTGGTGTTGGTGGTTTAGTGTACACGCGATCAGCAATACCTTTTCTTTCATATGTGTGCAACTGAAAGGTCGTGTTACAATTGTGACAAGTACCGAGACCACGTTCCCAATCGTAAGAACAGCATTTAGCTTTCTTGTTTTTAGGTTTCCTAGTGTGTGAGCAGATAGGGCAAATACCCTGAGTCTTCCCAACTTCTAAGTTGTGTTGATTGAAATCATCAATCAAAAATCCATTAATCTCTTTATCTTCTACTTGCATTTATTTGATTTAATTAAAATGGTAAATCATCTACCGGTGCCGCAGCTGGTGCTGCTTGCGTTGGTTGATCTTGTCTTGGTGCAGCTTCAACGTTTGTACCGTTTGTCCACACCACTTGAACGTTACCTAAATAAACTTTTTCAGTTTTAGATTCACGTTCTTCTTTTGTCTGTGCAACTACTACAGGACCCTGATTACCGAACTGGTCGACTTCATCATTTAAGGTTATAGTAATTGGTAAGTATTTACCTTTCTTACCATTGATAATTTTTGTTTTATCAATATTGTTAAGGTTAATACTAGTTTTAATTATACTAGCCATATTATACGTATTGATTAATTTGGTTAAACATTCTTGACATTTGCTCTTTAGTAGCACCTGTCGTTCTTCTTAAGTTGTCTACAGCTTTAACATGAGTTTGATTAGCGTAAAAGTTATTTACGTTTGTTTCTAGTCCTGTTACACTGCATACTTTTGTTTGGTTTTTTCTGGTTCTTGCCATAATTAAAGGGTTTTATTAATAAAATATTGAGTAGGGTCAAAGCCTTCAGACTTATAAAATAATTCATAAGCCTGTACTGCTCGTTCAACTTTGTCCTTACCTTTTGCATAAAATTCTGGTGAGCAGTCAAAAATACCTATTTGGCCTGTGTTTTTGTCAATGGCAATAAATACCATTTCATAGCCAAATAGTTTACTATAAATATAAGCTTGTGAGTCGTAATTGTATTTAGATGCTGAATACCTAAACTTATTAAGATCTGCTGTCGTTTTTAAATCAACAACTAGTTTCTCTTCGTGGTTTATAATATCAGCTTTACCTTTCCACATTTGACCTTCAAGCTCTGTAATGCCAGGTTTCTCA
>Ga0181394_1000652_pt1 | contig 15160 bp, 15 predicted proteins | sample 17SPOviralmetaG_FD_130123 | JGI IMG/M metagenome (GOLD analysis project Ga0181394, IMG submission 130123) | Marine viral communities from the oligotrophic San Pedro Time Series (SPOT) site, San Pedro Channel, CA, USA - 17 SPOT_SRF_2010-11-23 | ecosystem: Environmental > Aquatic > Marine > Strait...
CTTTTAAATGTACTTTCTGTATAAATATTTTGTTTATTTTTTGTAACCTCAACAACATTAACATTAAATTCACCATTAGATTTTCTTTCAGCAAATGATGTATCTTTAGCAAAATTTATATTAATTTTGTCACCTTCTATTTTTACTTCAATAGGTTTATTTGGTGCTTTTCTAACTTCACTTTCTAATACTGGTATTCTAGCACCATTTGTTTTTTCAATTATAACAACTTTTTCATTACCAATTGTTTCTTTACCAATTACTCTACCAACTTCTGTAGAAGATGTAGATACATTAACAATTTCATTGTTTTTAAATTTTGGTGGAGGTAATAATTTAATATTAGATTGTTTTTCTAATCCTTTTACAACTGTTTTAGCACCTTGTTCATAAATAGTTGGCATTTGACCATTTTCTATTTGATGTCTAACAGTTACATCTTTTTCTATGTCTTTAATTACATCTCTAGGGTGTCTGCCGTATTCAGTATAAATATCTTTAAACATCTTCATACCTCGTATTGATCCATGTATTCCAAAAACCAAGACCGTAGCATGAGCAAAATCTCTCATTGTAGGTACATGACCTTCTAATGCCGCACCTAATGTAGTCATAACTCCTACTTCTGTAGCTAATCTAGCTGTTGTACTTCCTGTTAATGCTTTAACTTTTGCACCAGCGCCAAATGTAACACCACCAATTACTGCGGATTTACCAGCAACTAATGCTGTTTTTTTATCCATGTAATGACTTAAAAATTCTGAAAATGATCCTACAAAATTATCTTCTATTGCTCTCATGTAAGATGATCTAATAACTTCTGGTAATGCAAAACCACCAGCACCACATATAATAGGTAACGCAGGTGCGGCTGAACCCAAACTTCCAGCTAAAGCTGTACCACCTGCCGCAAAACAACCTGCCGCCATAAATGGTAAATCATTTACTAACGTAACAGCAGATGCAACAATATCTTTATCAAATCTTTGTTCTTGATACATAAATATTTTTTGTATTGCTTCTTTAGGATCAGCATTAGGATCATCAATAAATACTTGATAGTATCTATCTAACATACCATTAACAGATTGTTCGTATCCATTTGTAAATACGTTGTAATAACCTTTACCACCAAAAGCATTTAAAAGTTTATCACCAACATTTGCAGGTAATTTTTCTAATGCTTTAGTTACAATATTGTCATTACCCCAATAAGCTAATTGTGCAGTTTCATAATCATATTTATCTGTACCAAATTTATCAAAATATTGATCAGTTCTGTCTTTCAATTGTTTATTGTCCACAAGTCTATATTCTTGTCCTACACCTGCTTCTATATCTTCTACTTTTTCATAATCAGCATGATGATATTCAATGTATAATTTTTTCATTGCATCAACATCACCATTAGCAATTGCTTTAATTAATTGATCTGAACCAGCACGATTGTATTTTGTGCTTTTAGGCATTTCTAAAAAATTAGATAATGCTAAAGATTTTTGTTCATCTGGTGATAATCTTGTTGGGTCTTGATGTTTAAATGCTTCTGTTACCCAATAAGGCAATTCATAATCTTTATTTATTTTTCTGTTTATATTTACAAATCTATTTAAAGCAGTTCTAAAACCACTTTTTCTAAATTGAAATAAACCACCAGCACTACCATCTGCATTGTAAATATTTCTATTATTACTTTCTAAGGCTGAAACAAATGACATGAACTCATTAAGATACATAATTTGCATATCATTAAATTCATAATTTTGTTTAGCATATTCTAATATTGTTTTTGAGTTAGCACCTGTAGAAAAAGCTGTATGTAATACATTAACAGGTTCATTAGCTTTTCTTTCATCTTCAGCTTGTTCAAAATTTGTATCAAAAAGATATCTACCTGTTTCTTGATTAAAACCAAAATTACCTGCAATAGCATCTTTAGCTTGTGCGTTTTCTAGTAATTTAACTTGCTCATCATTTAATGCACTTTCTGCTAAAGTTAAATCTATACTACCTTTAAATTTTTCTTTTTCATATGCTATGTTTGGATAATATTTTTCCATCCAGTTATCTATAAATCCTACTCTACCATCTTCATCTTCTTTAAATAATTTATATGCTTCATCTATTTTATTTACAATTTTAGCTTGATCTTCATTTTTTAATAAATCAAATGTAGTATTTTGAAGATTATATTTACCGTCAGATGTTTTATTAGATTTAATTGTGTTAGCATTTTCATCATCTTGTAATTTCATTAATGATGTTTTTTTACCTAAAGGTAATTGATTTTCTGTAATAGCAGTTGTGTCTTCCTGCATATCAGTATCTAATAATGAATTAGATTTAATAGGTACTATACCATAACTATTGTATATTTCTTTTTTATTAAATCCTGCTTTTTCTAAAAGAGGTATTTGGGTATCAACATACGATTTTACTGTGTCTGCATCAAACCCAGCTTGTGATAATTGTAAAGCTGTTATTTTCATAGTTATTCAAAGTCTGGCATTATAAACAAATCAGATACATCTAATGTTTCAACATTTTGTCCAGTAATAACACTAGGTAATCCATCTGTTCTTTTAATTAATTTTTTAGCACGTTTTAAATAAGTAATAACATCTTCACCTTCGTTTCTTGGAGGCATAACAAGATTAGCATTGCTTGGTGTTTTACCTACAAAATATTCAGTAGGCATAATGTAAAAAGATTGGTCTGTAGCTGTTGGGCCAACAATACCTTTAATTTTATTTTGTAATTCATTTAATCTTTCATCACTTACAGTACCTTTATAAGTTTCAATTAAATCATTTAAAATGTAATTTGGATGTCTTCTATTGACTAACATATTTTCATATGTAAATCCTTTACGTTCACCTTCAGCAAGTAATCTATACATATTGTTCATAGCATTGTATGCTTCTTGTGTCATTTTTCCACTATCTAATGCGCTTAATAAAGCACTTGTTCTATCTTCTGCTGGTAATTGTTGTAAACTATTTAACATTCCTAACACACCTTCATCAGCACCTATTTCTTTCATCAACATAGATGTAGCTTTTGTAGTAATATCTTTTTTGTATGAGTTTCTGCTTTTTGTTAATTCACCACTTTGTTTATATAAACTCATTGCTGTTTTAGGTTCTAGTAAACCTTTAGCCATTAAATCAAATATAACTTCTCTTTCTTTTTCAGTATCCATAGCACCAGAACCAATTAAATAAGTAGTCATTGCTAATGCTTGATTGCCTTCAACACTATTCCAACTATTCTTACCGCTTTTCATATTATTTAAAGCGGCATTGTAAGCAGTTCTCATAGATAATTTTGTGCTTGGTTTTAAATCTGAATTTTCTAAATCAGCCATAAAATTTTTAGCATTTTCTTGACCTTCTTTAGTACCAGTTTCTAAACCAATAATTCTATTTACAAAATCTGTTTTAGTTATTTTATCTTTTTCTTCTTTTTGTTTTGTGTGTAATGAATTTTGATTTGTAAATTCATCTTGTGCTTGTTTAATTAATTCTTTTCTTAAATCATCATCAACAGTTAATTCTTTACCTTCAATATCAACCATTTTAAAATTTTTGTTTTTAAGTCTTGAAGTTACATTATTCCAATCAACTTCTTGGCTACCATTAGGTGATTTAATAATTAAATCTTTTGTGGCTTGTAACATTCCGTATTTTACATTTGTCCAATTTTTAGTTGTTTCTTTAACTTCATTAAAAGTTTCTTTATCAAACAAATTAGTTTCTACATTTTTCTTTAAATGTAATTCTGTATATAATTCATATTGTGCTTCTATTTGTGATAATGAAGTAGATTGTTCTACAGATGATTTGTATGCGGTATTTGCTTCATTAAAAGCATGACCTGCGTTTTTAAGTTTTTGATTATTAACTGCTTTAACTACATCATTTCTAGCTTCAAAAAACTTTTGATAATATAGAGGCTGATATTCTTTCCAAGTTTGCTCATCTAATCCAACTTTAAATTGTTTTTCCCATCCTGCCGCATTTTTGTCATAATCTACTAGCCAATTATCTGGAGTTAAAAAATCTTCTCTTGTTTGTAATGAATTTTGAAAATTAGAAGTTTTACCATACATCATAGCTGTAGATAAATCTTTATTTGTATTAATATCTAATCTTCTTAATTTAGCATCAATAGAGTTTTTTCTGTTAGCGTATTCTGTAACTTTGTTCATTGCAGTCATACCAAGTTCAGCAACAGCACCGCCTGTTTGAGTACCTGTAGTTAATGATCTACCACTATTAATAGTAGTACCATCTTCACTTCTATATCTTGGTATCTTCATATGTAATCCTATATTGAGCAGGGCTAAAACTATGACTTTTTACTGCACCATTTATATCTTTAGTAGTTTTAAAAGCCTTAAAGTCTTGACCTGCTTTTGGTATTTTTTTTGTGTATCCTTCAAATATCATTGTATCATGTTCCCAAACTTTTACTAGATAAACCATTAACCAATACCTTTTTCTGCCGCCTCTTGACCTTGTTTATAACCTGCATAATCCATACCAGCAGATAACAATGTTTGACCCATTTTATATTTTTGTGCAGTAAGTAATCCAGTTGTTTCTGTATCTATTGCCGCATTTTTAACAAATATTCTTTTTTCTAAAAAAAACATATCATTTTCAAATTCTTCAAAATCTGCATTAGCTATAATTAAAGGTGAACCACTAAATTGTGCGCCACTAGCACCTACTCTTGCTCTTTGTGCAGACATTAATTTTGCTTGTTCTTTTAATTTTTTTTGTTTTTCATATTGAAATGACAATTCATTTTCATATTTATTCCAAGCCGCATTGGCTTTAATTTGTTTCATTTGTTGTCTTTGACCCATAATGGTAACTGCTGTACTAGCCGCTATTAAAAAAGGTATCATTTGAAAATCCCCATACTTTACTCCTTAATCACTTGTTACTAATGTTCCTGTTATCCCCAATACCGTCATTGGTAAAGGTTGTTCTTGTTTTATAATTATTTGTCCATCTCTATCCCATCCTAAATTAATTACCCTTTTATCGCCAGTAAATTCTGCAATATTTTGACCCATTGGTGTAGATGATGTTCTAAATGGTAATTGATCACCATTTATATTTATACCAACGGTTTTGTGTAATCTTACCAATACTTCATTATATCTTTTTTTTCTACCTTGTGCAGTACCCGCAGATGCACCTGCTTCTACTCTCATAGTTTTAAGTTGTGAAATATAACCAAGACCAATTTCTAATGATTTGTAACCTGTATTTGCTGGTAAACTAATAGTAATTGATCCACTTGATACTGTTTGATTTGGAAATACTGCATCACCTATAAGTATTTGTACACTTTCACCTTCTAAATGATCTAAACCTGTTATAGTTGAACTATCAGCATTTACAGTTGTAGATAATCCGCTATCCATATTTAATTTATCATCTAAATATTCTATGTATTTTACAATGTTATTATTAATTTTTCTTTCAACAATAACCCATGTTTGATTTTCTAAATCTTCAGAAATAGTACAAACAGATTTAACTTTAGATGGTGCAGATATACTATGAGTTCCAACACCTGCTGATATTTGTAAAACAGTTCTATCTATTGCTTGTTCATAACTATTTGCAAATTCAATTGTGTTAGCATTAACTGAAATAACATAATAATAATTTTTATCTTGTAATCCACCTATTTTAGTTCCACCATTTGCATCATAATAAACTTTATCACCTGTGCTAAAACCATGATTTGTTATTGTAACGTAACCATTATAATTTGGATCAGTTGTTTTAGATGTTACATTAGATGCGGCATTAAATGTTTGTTTAAATGAACCACCAATAATATGTCTATGCCAAGCAACAACATCTTCTTCTCTTTGATAAGTTAAACCTAATAATACTCCATCTTGTCTAACAGCCCAATAAATACTTTGTGGTTCTTGTGAATAATCAACATCAACTACTCCATTACCTGTAATGTGTTCTGCAAGTAATGTCATGTCTGGTGCTAAATATGAATCATCTTCAAATCTATATGCTAATTCTCTAATTTTTTTTCTTTGTCTTTGTACAAACAAGATAGCGTTACCAATTTGAATAGGTTGTGTACTGTAACCACCATATGTAGTTTGTTGTGTAATTTGTACGTTGTCGGGTTGTAAAGGCTCACCAGTTGGTCTTCCTACTTTAAACTCACCACCTGCTGTACCAACAATTAAATCTCTAGCGGGTGCTAACCATCTTATTGTATTAACTTTGTTTGCGGCAATTGTATAAATAAAACTATCTGCTGGACTACCATCACCTGCATGAAAATGCTCATAAAAACCACTTTCAGATGCCCATATTGTTTGTGGGTAATATGTGCTTCCACCAAATATTAATCTTTGTTCAAAAAATGAAACTGTTTTAGGATATCCTGTGTGTTCAGACCAAGTGCCTAATGCCCAATCAGTTGTAGCAGTTGCAGAACCTAAATCTTTTTTTATTTCCCATGTAACAACTGTTGCTGAAGTATAGGTAGTAATAACACCCCATCCATCTTTCATGCTTATTAATCTTCCAACATCAGAAGAATGAAAACCATTATTTTCATATCCAAATGCAGTTCCAGATGCAGTTAATGTTCTACCTGTACCAACACCTGTATGTGATGATGTAAATGTTATACTACTTTCGTTAGCATCTAAATAAGGCCCATTTTGAAAATTAACTTCTGTAAGTGTCCAAGACGTGTGGCCTGTTCTTGATAATTTTCTAGGTTTTAATGTTTCATGTACAATGTACATAACGTCTGCTGATTGTGTAAATTGTATTTCATACAACATACTTTCTGTAAATGGAGTTGTTATTTCGTAAGCTGATCCACCAGAAGTTATTTGCCCATTGTCTTTATAAAATCTAATATATTGATCTCCAAATTCTAATACATAAGATTGTTCTATATTAAATTCAAAAGGTATAAGTCTAGTTACTTTAGAACTATCTTTTACTTCTTTTACAAATCTTGTACCATATCTTCTTGATGCGCCGCCTTGTGGAAATACTGTCATGTTTTCCATAATCTCAACACCATTATTATATTTTTTAAAATCAATTTGACCAGCAAGTTTAGGTGTTAATTCACCAGCAGTAAAATTAGTTTGAAAAGGATGTACTCTAGCCATTATCTTCGGAAAGTTGTAAATGTGTCAGAAACAAGATCATCAATAAATCCTTCTTGTCCATCAACACTACGGGCTTCCGAAAGTTTATATTCATAGAGTTTCTGCATTTGGGTTTGTAATTGAACAGAATTTGTAACTGGATATGCTAAATCTGTTGCCAATTTTGCAGTTAATGTATCAACAAACATACTGTCAAATAAAGTAGGATTAGTAATTCTAGCAACATACATAATGTTTGCTGTGCCTTCATCTGTTAATAATACTCTACCATGTGTAGCTACGTTTTCTACTTTAAAAATAAAATGTGGTTCTTCCATGCTTAATACTCTTAAACAATCTGAAGGTAATGAAAATTGATTAGCATAACCATAAGAAGGTGCTGTTGATAATTTTGCTAATGATGCTCTTGTTGCCGCAAAATTCCAAGTGTGTAATCTTAAAACTGCATCTCTTGCATCTGTATAAAATGAATTACAAAGTCTGGCTCTTTCTGTATCATCAGTTAATGATGTAATAGGATCATCACCTAATCTTCTTAATGCGTTTGAACAAATTGATACTTCTGTAGCCATAATTTCCTTAATATATATGAAGGGGGCGTATATTGCAACGCCCCCATGTAAAAATCAATAACGTATTATACGTTACAAGCGATTTCTACAACTTTTTCATCTTCAACTCTAGTAGCACCAATTGTCATTGATAGGAATACTTGAGTTGCGTAGTTTTTGTCATCTCTTTCAGATATTTTTGTTTGGATATCTCTACCTAAAGCAAGACCAATAGCTGATTGAGTGAACGCAAGTGCTAGATTATCTCCGCCAGAAGCCGCAATTCTTTCAGTTCTGATGAAGTTAAAGCCCATGAAAGTATCTACTTGACCTGCAACAAGTGCTTTAACACTATTGTAGTCAGCAGAAGTTACTTTGTCATCACCTAATAGAGAAGTAATCTCTTTAGCTGAACAAACTAAGTATTTAGTTTCATCTGGATCAACGTCAGAAGCATCTAAAATTTCTTTAGCCGCAATAAGTTTTGCAACTGTTAAAGAAGTAGTGCCTACTGCAATTTTTTGACCAGCAGGTAATGCAATAGAAGTAGCACCAGCTACTCCACCAAATGCATTGCCAGAAGCGGCCGCAATAATTGCGTCATCCATTGCTCTACCCATAGCGTAAGCACCAGCTTTCGCATATTCAGATTGAGGTGAAATTAACATTCTAACTTTATCCTCTTGGTCAATTAAATCAGCCCAATCGTAGTCAGCAAGTGTCACTTTTCTTCTAGAGTGAGGCGTGTTAATTTGTGGAGTATTTGAATGTCTAGTTGTTCTTACTTGTGCCGCAGTAGCGCCAATTCTTTCAAAGTAGTGAGATGTACCTGTTACTGTTTCAGATTTCACCGCACCTCTTAATCTAGAACCTTTTTGTTGCGCTAGATGAAACACATTACTTTTGTATTGTTCTACAAAAGCTGTTGTTATTTGTGTACTCATGTTTTTAGTCCTTATTTAAAAGTTAAGAATAGGGGGTATAATACAAATGCATTAAACCATATTCTCATTAATCGGTCTTTATCCTTACGGGAAACCTTATTGTAATAACGATACAATCAACACGGTTTTATAGTCAACATGACTTGGAAGTTTGTTGTCCTTACGGGCAAACTTACTGTTGTAATAATATCACAGTTGTGACTTATTTACCATATACTTTTTCATGTAATTGTCGCATTTTTTCTACAGCAATTTCATGGTTTGGATGTGATGGATCAAAATAAGCATGACTTGTATCAGCCATAATATTATTAATTTCTTCTTTAGCATCTAATGGAGATGTAGCTAATCTATTGTTAGTAGTATTTTGAGCCATATCTTCTGTTACTTCTTTACCAATAGTTGCTAAAAATTTTAAAACAGCAGGATTATTACCAGCAGATGTTTCAGTTAAAAGAGTTCTTAACTCATCATCACCATAAACATTTAATGCTCTATCTGCGGCTCTAACATTTTTATCATAGTCATAACCCCATTCTTTTTTAAGCACTTCTTCTGCTTGTGTTTTTTGTTCAGCCATAACAGCACCTTCATTGTTTAAAGTATTTTTAGTTGCATCAATTTGATATTGCATTAATGCATTTACTTGGTCATTATTTAATCCAATTTTATGTGCAACATTTTTGAATTGGTCAATATCATCTTTTTTAATATATTCAGCCATTTCATTTGGTACATTAACTTCATATTTACTAGGGTCTTCTGGTCTTCCTAATTTATTATAAAGTTCTGCTTTTTCTTCATCTGTTTTAGGAATAGGTACTCTACTGCCTAAAACTTTTTGTTGATGTATTACTGTTTTAGCAAGACCTTCAACATCTTTAAAGTTAGCAAGTGTTGGATCGTTTTTTATATCTTCAGATAGTGATGACTTCCAATCGTTTTGATTATCACTTTCTGATCCAAGAACTGTATTAGCTGTTTCTTGTATTTGGTTAGCTATAACTGTTTCTGAATTGTCAGTTGTGGTCGTTTGTTGTTCATCAGACATTTTTATCCTCCTTTAATAGATTTATTATTCTGATTAATACCGATCTTTGTCCTTCACGGTATGATGTTTCATGGGGATCATTTTTTATAAATGAACTCCTATGATAATAAGCAGACGTTAAATCTGCTAATACCTTCTCACCTTCTTTAGATGAAAATGTAATTTTGTATTGTTGTTTTAATTGTTTTAGATCATTGTCTTGATCTTTTGCCATATTATCCCGTCATATCGGCCATACCCATATCATCTACCATATCAGACATTGCTGATTGTACATTAGGGTCAGCTAATTTTTTAGTTGCGTCAGCTTGTGTGTTCATAGCTTGTGCTTGTGCTTGTGCTTGTTGTGCCATTGCCGCTTGTTGTTGTGCTTCTGCTTGTGCGGCTCTCATTTCTTCAACTTGTTCAGTACCTCTCATAACAGTTTTTGGTACACCTAATAATTTTGCTCTCATTCTAATTGCGTTATCGTGATCTATGTTATCCATAATAGCAGGATCAACTTGCGCAATATTCATAGCTAATTGATATAATCTTTCAATTGCAACTGCTTCTTCCATTCTTTGTGATCTAGCTAATGGCCCAACATATTCTACATCAATTGTAGTATCTCTAATTACATCTGGTGCTGTCATTAAAGCACCTGCTCTAAACATAATTCCAAATACTCTTTCAATTAATGGATTTAAAAATTCTGATTGGAAACGACCTAATGTTGGCCCTAATAATCTTTGCATCAATTCATATCTAACTTGAACTTCTGTTGCTGTCATTTGTGGGCCTTCTTGTAATTGTAATTGATCTGAATAATATGCTTGTCTAATTGCAGTTCTTAACTGGTTTTCTTTCATGTCAGTTATTTGCCAATTAGAACCAATTTGTAATGGTTTAACAGCACCGTCATTTCTAATTACAGTTATTCCAGCAGGTGTCATTCTAACTCTACCAATTACACCATCATCTTGAACAAGTAATGGTGGATCAATTGCTTTAGCCCATGCTTTTAATCCAATCTCAACTGCTTTGTTTAAAGTTTTAATATCTGGTAATGCATTATAACTTGGTGATCTTCCAAAAATTTCACCTGTTGCTTTAGACCATCTAGGTACTAAATATGGAAACTCATTGTATCCACCTGTTCTAACAACCATTTTATCTTCTTCACAAACGTGACAAGAATGGAATGGTAATTTAGTTGCAGTTTTACCAATTGCTCTTTCGTAATCTGCTGTTGGTTCTACTGCATGAATAAATGTAAAATTTTTTTCTGGTTTTTCTTTAGCGGCTTTTAAAACTTTTTCGCCTAAATTTTTTTCACCAAATTCTTGAACAGCTTGTCTAGCTGTTAATTTGTATTTTCTGTAAAGTGTATCAACTTTACCATTTATATTTTCTTGAATGTAATATTCTGCAATGTGTAAACAATTAAAATGAATACCATCTGTATCAAAACCTCTTTTACCTTCTTCAACAAAAATTGCACCAGTACCTATTGAGCAAAGATCAAGATATAATTCATGTACTTCAGTATTAAAATTTGTTTCGTTAAAAGTATCATACATTCTTTTTGCAGTATCTTCTAACCATAAAGAAACTTCTCTGTTTTGATTTAATTGTTCATCTCTTAATTTAATTGAAAACCATGCTAATGATGGAGATGTAAGTGTTCCTTGTAATGAAGCGGCTAATAAATTGTTTGCAGTTATTGCTGTACTATCATACAATACTTCAGTTCTTTTTTCGCCTTTAGTTCTTAAAGTAATAACGTCTGCTTTTCTTGGCATGACATAATCTAAAATTTCTTGCCAATGAGTTTCCCATGTGCCTCTACTTTCTTCCATAGAGCCAAGACGTTTTTTTATATACTCGTATGAAGCCATGTTATTTTATTCCGCCACCTAAAACTGTTTTACTTGTAGTAGCTTCTTCTTCAACGCCTATACCAGAAGTTAAAATAGTTCCATATTGACCTTTTTTTTTCATACCTAACATTTTTTCTTTTTCTGCCGCTACTTTTGCTTCTGCTTTTTCAGTTTTATCAGTAACAGATGTATCTATTGGTGGTGGCATTTGTGGTTTTGATTTTCCGCCCATAATTATTCTCCTAAATCCATTTACATTCTTCTTTTAACATACCGTATATAGCCGCATCAACAAAATTATTATCTATTTTCATAACTTGTCTAATTACGCCTTCTTTTTTCCAACCAGTTCCAGATAAAATACGTTCATTACGTTTATATCCGTTTTTACAAACGGCTGTCATACGACCACAGTTAATTTGTTTAAAACCGTAGTCAAAAACGTATCTTATATGTTTTCTTGTAAATAATCTAGGACTTTCTATAGCTAAATGAACGTAGATGTTATGGCCATCATAATCAGTAAATAAAAATCCACCTAATATTTTATCATTTTCTATAAAACCAATGTAAGAAAATTCATCTTGTATGTCAGCAGATATATGACATTTTTTTTTTAGATAATTACCAATTGGTTTTCTCCATTTGTCGTTTGTTACGACTTCAACCATAAATTATGCTTTAATTTTTTTCTTTTTTCCGCCACCTAAAATAGTTTTGGAAACATTTGCTTCACCTTCATCACCAACAGGAGAAGTTAAAATAGTTTGTGAATTATAATTAGAACCCATTGTTAATTTTTTTTTTTCAGTTATATCTGTTGGTGCTTCTGATACAGCAGTTTGTGGTGCTTTTGATTCTACAACTTGAATTGGTGCTTTTGGTTTTCTACTAATTGTTTTTATAATTTTTCTTAAAAATCCCATTTTTTTCCTTATTAATTAAATATATTAAATTCATGTTCTGATTGCACTTGTAATCTTTCATATGATTTTGTTCTAGCTTTTCTTAACGACATAACTGCATATCTCATTGCAGATATTACGTCATCATTAGCTGGTACAATCTTACCATCTTTTCTATGATACATACGCAATTCTTCTAGTAGTTTACCTTGATTTTTAAAAATTTTCAACCTTTGTGTTTTAAACCTAGTATATATTTCTTGAACACCAGCTTCTACGGAGTTACCTCCAGAATTTTCTTTTTGTCCATTAGCAGGTGGATTACTAAAATGTTCTCTAGTCATATTAACACTTTCTTCACGATATTGTTGTGTTAAACTTTTACCAGAACCTTTATCAGCTTGTCTTCCATCCATAGGCCAAACTACAGGTATATATTTACCTCGCATTTTAATTGCTGATGCATGAATAGGTACTGCTTCTTGCCTCATAGCATAACTATCATAAACATAAGCTGTATCTGTATCTCTATCCCAAGCAACCCATACTGCGGCTGTTGGGTGATCCCATCCAAAATCTAAACCACAAATTTTGGGCCAATGATCTGGTATTTGTAATTCATCAATTAAAACATCTTCTTCTGCTACAGGAAATACTAATCCAGAACCTAATTGTGGTATTCCACGTTCACGCATTTTTCTTTCATGGGGTGGTAATGCTTCTAAAATTTGATCTCTAACTTCTTGTGTCATGTGTGGTGCATCATCCCAACCTGCTGTAATTAATGCTTGTCCTTTACGTAAATTATTTAAAAATTGTGCAACTGTTTCTGTCATACCGCTTTCTGGTGTAAATGTCATATAAACAATACCACCTTTATCGGCTGTACGGGTTAATGATTGTGTATATATTGGAGTTGGTGGTTCTTCATCAAGCCAGATTACATCAACACTTTCACCCATCCATTTTTCTTTACCCATATCATAAGATTTAAAACCAATCCTAGAATTACCTCCAGAAATATGCTTAACAATTACAGAGTTTAATGCATTAGGTACACCCGCTTTTCTAACAGTATCTACAATTTTGTTTAATGGTATTGAACCAGTACCTTTTGCGGAAGGATCGTCTGGTTGGCCGATAAGTTCTTTTTGGCAAACATCCCTAGTGGTTTCATTTGAAACTCCCCCAGCCCAAGCACGTATTGGTCTATTAAATCGTTTACCTTCCCACCACGTTGGGTAGTTACCCGTCACATGGTACGCCATTTCCATAGCCCCACAAAATGACTTACCGACCCTATTACCAGCCATAAGCAATCGTTGTTGTGCAACTGTCTTATGAAATTTTAATTGGTATTCGTAAGGCGCATAATCTTTCATACGATTAGTTGCTTTACGTTTTTCCAATTCTTTAGCAATCTCTACTGCTCTTGCTAATGCTTCATCATTCATTTTTCAATATATATTTTCTACGTAATTTTCTAGGCGTTGTTAATGCAAATAATTCTTTTTCAGTTTGTTCTAGTTTACTATCAAAACCATAGTGTACTTTAGCAGTATTTTTAAACCTATCAACAAGAACATACCTATACACATAATTACCTTTTTTAAAATGCAATATTGTTTTTAAATCCGTAATAGGTTTAACCATAAGCACTAATAGTTTAAATTTTTTATATATGCAACCTATTAACTTAGGTTAATACTAAATATACCCCATGAGTTTGCGGAGTTATCCATTGATTAATGACACAAATAGCGTTTTGGGGGTGGGGGGTCAAATCACGGGCGTTTCTCACCATGTTTATCTCGTGTCTGTGTGTATGTATGTAGGAGAAAGAGAACAAAGGAGGGGTAATTAATAGCCAGACCGCATCACATGAGCCAACAGCAGGGGAAGGCGTGTGTGTGTGTGGACATCCTTCTTCAAGCCATAATACGAAGGTAATCAGAGTGATGAGCCTTCTACTGTACTATAGGTGTTTTGCTTATGTGTGTGTCTGTGTGGGGGATTAAGAGGCTAGTTTAAAGAGCCAGACCCATCATCATTGTTGTTGAGTTTCACAACCTTCATTGTACCTAGCAGATGGTCTAGTTCCTGTCTTAGTTCCTCGTCTGTCTTCTTACCTGTGACATCCTCTATCTTTGTCGTAGTTTGGTAGCCTGTTCTGTCTAGTAGAGAATTGATAGCGCCAAGCTGTACTGAAGGAGTAGTCTTGTCGTTCTCTATCAATTTACGTAACTTATCCACCGCAATAGGTACGGCTGATCCAAGTAGCTTTTTAGTAGCTGTATCTATTTGATTAGCTAACTTGTTTTTTAACTCATAGCCCTGTTGCTCGGCAGTCTTTTCGGAGTAACCCGCTTTAATGCAAGACTGTGTTGCGTTGCCTGTTTGACTAAAGTATTCAATGAACAATTTTTGTTTGTCTGTAAGGTTTTGTGACATATTTGCAACATTATAAACTAAAGTTTTTTTTTATGCAATAGCTTGACAGTATTTAATTATTTATGCTAATTACTTAACTTATGTTAATTAAAAAAAGGAGAGAAATAACATGAGATATGAGTACATAATAACGGGAACTAATAACAATACTGTTCTTAAAGCTATGAGTTTTAAGAAGGTTTGTAAGCGTTTAAAAACTGATTATCCTAA
>Ga0181394_1000653_pt1 | contig 15158 bp, 10 predicted proteins | sample 17SPOviralmetaG_FD_130123 | JGI IMG/M metagenome (GOLD analysis project Ga0181394, IMG submission 130123) | Marine viral communities from the oligotrophic San Pedro Time Series (SPOT) site, San Pedro Channel, CA, USA - 17 SPOT_SRF_2010-11-23 | ecosystem: Environmental > Aquatic > Marine > Strait...
ATGCGTGAGTGGGTGTCGCTGTACGAATCTAAGTCCGGTGAGCGTGGTATCTTTAACCGCCAAGCTGCAGACATACAGGTGGGCCGCAACGGACGCCGTGAGCAGGGTCACATGTGGGGAACAAACCCCTGCAGCGAGATCATCTTACGTCCATACCAGTTCTGTAATTTGTCAGAGGTGGTGGTGCGCGAGTCTGACACGCTCAAGACTTTGAAGCGCAAGGTACGCTTGGCAACCATCTTGGGAACCATGCAGTCCACACTCACTGATTTCAAATACCTGCGTAAAGTGTGGAAGGACAACACAGAAGAAGAACGTCTACTTGGTGTGTCACTGACTGGCATCATGGATCACTCCGTCCTGTCCAAAAACGTGGACAGCAAGCGTTGGCTTGAGGAGATGAAACAAGAAGCAGTGGACACAAACAAAGAGTATGCGGAGATGTTTGGTGTACCTGTGTCTGCCGCCATCACGTGTGTAAAGCCCAGCGGAACTGTGTCACAGCTTGTTGATGCAGCCAGCGGTATCCATGCCCGTCACAACGATCACTACGTGCGTACTGTGCGCGGGGACAACAAAGACCCACTTACACAGTTTTTGATGGACTCTGGCGTACCCGCAGAGCGTTGTGTGATGAAGCCAGACTCAACTGTTGTGTTTTCTTTTCCGATGAAGTCACCGGATGGTGCTGTCACTCGTACAGAGACTACTGCTGTTGAGCAGCTAGAACTGTGGAAAACATACGCTCTGCACTGGTGTGAACACAAACCGTCTATCACTGTCACTGTCAAAGAAGACGAGTGGATGGAAGTTGGTGCGTGGGTGTACGACAACTTTGACGTGGCATCTGGCGTGTCGTTCCTTCCATTCTCTGATCACACATATCAACAGGCACCATATCAAGATATAGAGCCTGATGAGTATCTTGAGTGGAAAGACCGTATGTCATATGTCAACATTGACTGGTCACGACTACAGGACTTTGAAAAAGAGGACACGACTACTGGCTCTCGTGAGTTAGCGTGTACCGCTGGTGTGTGTGAAGTGGTAGACCTTAATGCCGCCTAAACAAAACAAACCACTTGTGTGGAAGCGGGGAGTAGATTATATTATCTACAATCCGCCACGCAAGTCGGAACAAACTGAGGAATGGAAGAAGATAAAGGACAAAGAGAATGACAGACAGTAAAGAATCTGTAATCAACATTGACGACAAAGAATACTCTCTTGATGATTTAGATGACAATCAGCGATATCTACTTATGCAAGTACAGGATGTAACAAATAACATACGCAGCTTAAACATGAAGATAGAGCAGTCACAAGCAGCACTGAATGTGTTCAGAGACACTCTTGTTAGGTCCATAAAAGAGACAGATGATACAAGTCAAGATAACTCCTAGTATAATTAGTCGCGCCAAAAAGAAAGCCGCCACTGTAGGTAATCTACAGGGCAGCATCACTGGTAGCTTGAGTCATGTCGTGGGTGCAATAGGCGAGATCATTGTAGCCGATGCAATGGGTGCTAACGAGTCTAACACCTACGACTACGATTTGGTGAGGGACGGGGAGCGTATTGACGTGAAAACGAAACGCTGCAACACCCGTCCCTTTCCACACTACGATTGTTCGGTGGCTGCACACGGGACCAACCAAAACTGTGACAGTTATGTTTTTGTTCGTATTCTTACTGACACATCTCGTGCGTGGATATTAGGTTCCATACCAAAACAAGATTTCTACACAAAGGCAACAAAGTACAAACGGGGCGACATTGACCCCGCAAACGGTTTTACATTCAAAGCCGATTGTTACAATCTACCTATTAGTGAGTTATCTGATGTCCAAAAAAGCGAAGCTGTTTAACTTCGAAGTGAATCTCATGCAAGACGGTAAACTTGAACTGGTCTGCGATTGTGTCAATCCAGAGGAGTTTGAGAAAACAATGAACAGCGGGTTGCCAGAGTATGACGGCGCACACTCAATAGCAACCCTGCTTCGTTACGTCAAATCTATGTCAGATGAGATCATAGAGAAGTCAGGCAAGTACGTTTAGCTTTTGCCTTTGCCGTCTGCGGCGTAAAACGGAACCATATCACCGGCCTTGTTCTTTACCATCTTTAGCTTGCCGCCGTCAGCCATCATTGGCATCTTTGGCTTTTGCATGGTTTGATTTTGCATCATGTTTTGTTGACCTTGTGTTGCGGTCATCATGCCCCCCGCTTGAGCCTTCTTGCGGGGTTTCTTTTTAGTTGCCATTCCGCCGTACATCATTGGCTTGCGCTTTGCAGCACCGCCGTACATCATGCCTTTGCGTTGGCCGTTAGTGTAAGTTTTCATTAGTTTGCTCCTTGCAGTTTAATTAGGAAGTGTGTCTAGGCTGGGTATAGAAATAGGTGCCCTGCCAAAAAATTCATCTTTGTCGCGTACAATATCTGTTCCAAATCGTGTACGTTCACTTGTGTTAGCGTGTATGGTAAACTTTCTACCGGCTGTATCTACTACAACTTTTTCTTCTGCGCCGAATACGTTGCTCACCATGACTGAACTAGATATTAACAGTCCTTCAAATCTAGCATTACGTTTTGGGTCTAGGGGACTTCCTGCCCGTACCATCTCAAGGAACTCTCTTCCAAGTTCTGGATCGTTAAGAACAGACAGTATAAACTCTGCCTTTGTGTGTCTAAGCTGCTGCAAAGCTGCCTCTGTACCAACGTACTGTGGGCGAACAACTCCACGATTAATGGCGTACAAACGGCTGATGTAACTTTCTACGGACATCGCACGGGGCATACCCTTTGTAGCTAGGCCAGACGAACCTGCCAGCGGATTGTTTTGCAGTTCTGCCATGAATCCGGAAACAGCTTCCCACACTTCATATCGTTCTTTACCAAGTATGTCCATTACAAGACGCTGCTCTTCTGGCGTCGTGCCTAGCATTTCTCTCAAAGCTGCAGGATTTTCTTGTAACTCATCTGTGTAGTTTTTAGTGGAATTACCCTGTGCATCAACACTAGATTCCAACCTCTTTCTTCCAGTGGGAGTAAACAAATTTTTTCTAGCAGCTAAAAGGTATGAATCTGCTATGATTTGATCCACATCTTGCTCTGTGTATTTTAACGAGCCGTCTGCATTTCTTGTATCACGCAAAGCATTACGGAGTTGATCGTAACGAACACGGCCTCCGCTTCGTATTTGATCGCCAATTTGAGAGGCATCTATACGCCCTGCTCCAAACCCTTGCGCTATCACTGCTGCGTCCTCTAGTCCTTCTTTGCGTTTTTTTGCAGGAGCAACAGCCGCTGATACAGCCTTTTTAATTTTTAGTTGAGAGTCGGCAAGCGATTGTTTTCGTAGCTGCGTCGATATGCTTTGATCACTTGAAAAGTTAATAGCATCGTCTAACACCTGCATCACAGAAAAGGCGGGGTTCATCTGGTTAGTTGTGGGGTTTAGCACTTGTATATTTTTTTCTATGGCAAGCACAGCCTCACCAATTTCTTGTTGAGTCATCTTACCTGCACGAATTGCTTCGTGTAGGTATTCCCCGACCATAGCTTTCATGTAACTCTGGATAGCAAGAGTATTTTTATCGCCGGAAATCAAATATGATGTGAGTCTGCCATCAGGACCAACCATCTTTTTTCCAAATGCTTTTGAAAGAGACAGCATAAGTCTGTTAGCCTTAGTAGGATCAATCAATTCGTCTACAACTAAAAACTCATCTACAGGCTTTGTGTATGCTGTACCGCCGGGATGGGCTGCGTCCACCGGGTGTTTTTTTCTGTTACCCCACGACATTAAAGCAGGAATTCGTCCCCCGTCTACATCGTCATACCAAACAGACTTGTACTCACGCCAGCCGTCGTTTGCTTCTTGCATGTACTTTCCAAGTTCCATAGTTTCTCCATTGGGAGTCACTACACCTAACGTGCCGATGTTTTGTCCGTCGATTTGAAAGTCATCAAACTTGCTGTCAATTAAAGTGGATATGTTCTGCAGTTTCTTGGTTGTTTCACCCTCAAGTCTGTACTTCCATTGCAAGCTATTTACTGCACTTTGTAGTTCTCTGATTTGAACAGGATTCATCTCAAAGAACGGAAGAGCAAATCCTTGTTGAGCCGCTTCCTCAATGATGTACTGTGCTATCATAGACTGATCTTTTCTTCCGTCAGGAAAAGCTTTACCTTCATCTACGTATTTCTTTTTCATCTTAGTTACAAGTTGTTTCTTTGTAATGCCTTCAGCTTGGGCTTGGGCCATAAAGAATTGATCCGTCAACTCCACCATTACGCCATCCATGATATTCAAATCAGAAGCGTCTAGGTCAGTATCAGTTATTCTTGATAGCTGCCGTGTGCCGGGAATTGGCACGTTAAAGAACGTACCAAATACATCTTGAGCGTCTACTGTTGGCACTCCTGATACTGGCATGTTGTTACCGTCAACATACTGTACATCCGGACCTTTGAGGTATTCGTACGGTTGCATTGCAATAGTGCGCTGGGCAGAGTGTGCATTTTCAAGGTGCATAGAGTGCAAACCTGATGGGCTAGTTCTCGCTACATTACTTTCTCCAAGCACCATGCCCGTTGTTTTTCTAGCTTGTTCGGGAGTTCCAATGCGTGAACGGGCTTCGTTTGCCGCAAGAGTTATGTTTTCAGCTACAAACTCCTCGTTTTGTCTGATAGTAGATTCAAACTGATCAGATGGAAGCGCAGAATTATCAAGTAAACTTTTTTTGTTTAACGAACTGACAGCTTCTGGGAAGGACTTAACTTCAGCAATGTCATCTGCATCTGCAGTCAAAGGAGATAGAGGGTCTACTGCAGACGTTCTGCCGGTGATACCTCCCATGTAGTGTGCTACTGCCCCCTTCTCTGCGGCGTTGATATCGACATCTAGCCTTCTAGCGGACTCTATGGCAGACTTACGAAACGCATCTACCATGTTAAAGAATTCTTTGTCAGCCTCTGTATTGACCTGCATTTCAGACAATATTTTATTAAGTTCTCCGTTTAAACGCTTGTTCAAGTCAGACGCTTTTTGTATGTTTGTAGCATCCTCTGAACTAATTGCATCTTTCAAAGATATCTTAGTGTTGATAGCGTTTTCAAAGTGACGTAGTGTAACTAGATCGGTGATAACAGGAAGGGTTAGACTAAGTAGTGTGGGATCGACTCCGGCAGCAACAAGCTTGTCTTGATACTCTGCTATTTTTTCCGATTGGGCTACCATTACCTTTTGAAGTTCGGGGTCCGCTCTTTGCGCTTCTTTTACAAAGTACCTCATTCTACGCGCCTTGCCGCCGGGAAGTCTTGATCCTATCGCGGTGAGACCGTTTGCTGTGTTTCCTTCAGCTATGGCTACAGCAAAACCGACCCCAAATCCAATCAAGTCACCCAACTCTGAATCAACCATCTGCATTTCTTCACCAAAGAAATGACCAACAGTAGCCGCACCAGCAACCATGTAATTGTTTTGTACGTTTAAATCTCTAAAAGCTTTGGGAACACTGCTTTGTCTTTGGATAGCAAACAAACGATGTTGTGCGTCTTCCAGTAAGCTGTCTACTTTATCTATCTCGCTGTCTAACTGTGGGCGGTAATTCTTTTCTCTGCTGGCTACTAGAGCATTTTTTCTTTTTGTCAGACCTGCGGTGTACTCAATGTGCCGACGCACTTCTGCACGTTCGGGAACAGCCATACCTGCATCACTAATTTGAAAGTGCAGGGTTAGACGGTCTCTGATTCTGTTTTCGCGCATAGACTTCGTGCCAAACTTTAAGTCTCTGGCTCGTCGCTCTTCAAATCCTTTTATGATAGCATCTTCAGTAAGTTCAGGATTCTTTCTTAGGGCACCCTGTTTGTACAGGTTATACTGTTGTCCTTCTCTTCCTGCGTATACTGACCGTCTTCCAATTTCAAATTTAGTTGGTCCTACTATTTCTCCAGCTAACTTTGCTGCTCTTGGTATAGCACCCGTGTACGCTGATGCCAAGTCTTCAGCCGTGGCAAGGTCTATAATTACGTTTTGTTCTGCCCACTTGTCCTGTATGTTGTAAGTGGTTGGCCTCCACCACGCATCAACGATATCTTGGCGGTGATGATAATCACCTAGCATTGATCCACTGTAAAACGTAGCAAAGTCTATAGCTTCTCCCGCCATGTAAAGAGGCATTTCAACGGCAAATCTACCAATAGACTCTGTAAATCCTGCAACTCTTTTTAGTTCATCAAGCGTAGGGTTTTTCAAAGCGTCGTTTATAATTAGGTATCTACCCCGTGCGTCGATGCCATTTTCAATTAACACTTCGTTGAGGTAAGCAGCGTGAAGAGCAGTTCCTAGCTTGGGATCAGGAGTGGCAAGGGTGCTAAACGCTCTGTTTGCTAGACGCAATCGACGATACTCCGGGTATGTCATGCTGTTTACATCCAACTTAGCTGGACCTACAGATACGTCTTCGGGAACACGAGTTAGTTCTACCAGTTTTTCTTCCCACGGTATGTCGATTACTTCCCTACCACCTTCCATGTCATCGTCGTACCGGATCATCTTGACGGCACCAAACTTGTCAGCCCTGTCAATACGAGTAGACTCATCCATGCCAGCAAGGTTTAGAGTTTCACCCTGTGCGTTTTCTAAGGCGTCGTACTCCATCCATTTCTTTTTAAATGCTGGAAGAGTGAAGTCCATAACAGAGGTAACAGATACAGAGGGATTAGCAAGCAGCCAATCAATTTTGACTTTACGATCCGTCACCATTCCCGCGCCCACGTTGAGATTAACAATGGGTACGTTGGCCGGTTCCATTTCTTTGGTTACGTCTGTTATTGCTGTGGGCTTTTTTTCTTTAAAAGCTTCACCAGTAATTACTTCTTTAGTTGTGGCTTTCTCTGGAATTTGACCAGTTAAGGCTGCACCCACATCTATGTCGGTGGTCGCTTCTGCAACATCCATTTTAAGACCCAACGATCCGCTAGGAACAAGAGAATTCATTTGATCTTGTAAGGGATTGTTAGTAGCCATTACTGTTGACCTCGCTTTAAGTCGCTGGTTGTCTGCTTGAGAAACTTACTGAAGCTATTTCTGGCTGAAGTGTTTGCGCCCATAGCCGCTATGATGTTGTCTTCTGTATACTCAAAGTCATCGTCATCAGGAAAATCTAAGCTAGGTCGTCCTGTTGCTGCTCGATTTTCGTTAATGTTATCTACGACTTTCTGCAGGTATCCCTGTTGCCCCATTCCAAAGAACGGATCAGCACTTTCTTCGTCTTGTGTAGACGGAGACACGCCGTTTATACGATTGGCGATAGACTGTGGAGTGATTTCTCTGTGGAATGCTGCGTCTGATACAGCAGAAAGGGCTTTACTAAAAGCGTACGCTGCTTGTGTTGGGCCATCAGTAGAAGTGGCAAACTCCATTTCTGCTCTCATATCCCGTGCAATTTCACGAACTTCAATGATGACTTCCGCTTGTCTTTGAGGATCAGCCAGCAAGTTTTGGCGCAACGCTCTAAAGATAATTGCAACGTCTTGGTCAGAAATTGTACGACCACCTGTTCCGCCTTGCATCATAGCGGACAGTTCGTAAGCTAGGTTGACTATGTACAACTGACGTACAGCTAGGGCTTGGGCTTCTTTGTCGTTACCTGCTCGTGCAATATCCCCCGCAATGTCGGTCAGTATGTCATCAATTACTTGCCTATCTTCGGTAATAAACTGTCCTGTATTTGCTGCCAAATTGTTTCTGTACGCATCAAGATTACCAGTCAATTCTGCTGCTATGTTGGAAGCGGCATCACTTGTCCCTAAGAAGCTTTTAAGACGTGTAACGCCTTCGTTTCCAAGATATAGAATACCTTCCACGCTAAAGTCTAACTCTGCCAACGCACTTGACTTTGTAAAGCCTACGACTCTACCACTAGCGTCTGTTCTAAGGTAGCCATCTAAAAGACGATTAGCGTAGTTAATAACCCTGTCTGCACTTTCTTTTTTACCTATCTTAGCTATAAAAGCTTTTTCAGAGGGATCGGCAGCCAAGTTAGGATCGAACCCGTTTTGCATGGCTATCTGCATGACAGCTTGGGATGTTGTGTTCCCGTAGTCAGGCTGTAAATAATAATACGGATTAGTTTCGTCTTCTGTTGGGGTATCTCTAACAAAGGGTCGTATTATCTCAACTAAACGCCGTATACCCCCAGCTTTTTGATTGACAGACTTTACAAGTGTATTTCCAAAATACCGATAATCCTCGACTTGCATTCCGTCTACGTCACCGTTTACAGCCCGTGAAAACTTGTCAAAGTAAGTTCCAGTTATTTCGCCTGTTTGAATGTTGGTTTCTTTTTTTGCGTCGTACTTTTGAAAGACACTAACTATAGGCTGAGTTCTTTCTATTTCAACAACACCCAAATCATTTGTAATTGGTTCTCCATCCGGCCCACGCTTTTTAGTAAACATAGAAGTCAAATGTGCGTTTACTAGTTGTTGATTTCCTCCAGTAGTGGACATCAACTTAGGCGCAAGAACTTGGTTTGTAAACGAAACGTATTGGGAAGGAACATTGTAAGATACGGCAGCGGTATCTCTAGTCTCTATTGCTCCGGGAGTAGCTATTATGTCTTCCATAGCAGCCGCATTGTCTGTGTCTGTTGGCACAGTTACTACTCTGGTTTCATCTCCACTATGTGCGTTTGCAGAGGCAGCGGTAGCAGCAGCGGCAGCGTTACTTTGTATTTCCATATCAGACATACGACGAAGTTCATCATCCATTCCATTTATTAAAAACAAAGAAGGAGCAAAAGTTTTAGCGTATTTGTATACATTTCGTGTACGTCTTGGTGTTGTTCCGTAAGGACGATTCTTTCGATCTTCTCGCTCCATAGCAAGGTGGGCAGAAGATACGGCCATAGAGGCCATTCTTACGTATTCTGCTGCTCTGTTTTCATCATTATTTATTTCTGCAACAATACTAGGAGTTAGTTTACTGGCAATATTTGTAATCTGTTCGGGCGGACTCATCTCTTTGAGTGGGCCAAGTTGTTGACCGTCATCGGACTTAAAATTAAACACATGATCCGCTGCAAACTTTGCCTCGTCTAATTTAGCTGCGTCACTTTTGCCGGAGTCACTAAGGTCTGTCATTATGCCAGTGGGTATAAAATCACCAGTTGTGCTGTCAATTTCTCCCGGAAGTTGTCGTACGGCTCTCGCTAAGACTTGAGGAGAGGTATCTTCCGTTTTGATGACAGTAGAATTGTCATCAAGTATTAACTGCAAAGCTTTTTCGTTTTTAGGAGCCGTTGTTTGTACGCCTCTCTTTCCGTTAATGATTTCAAACACACCCAAATATTGTACAGAATTTCCGTATGTTTCTATTAGTTCTATTTCTGATCTAGCCTGAACCTCTACTTTTTTTCCATTCTCCAACGTCACAATTCCTACGTGTCTTTTTCGTGCAACAGGAGTGTTGTTAGAGTGAGGCTTTCGGCTTCTTTCTTCCCCACCCACATACGTTACTATTTCAGCATTCCAAGCTACGTTGTTCCAAGTAAAACCCGCATCTTTTACAACCTTTTTAGCTTCTTGTAAGGTTAAGCCACTGTAACCTACCTCGCCAACATCTACTGTGTATTCTGTAACGTCAACGCTAACGTCTGCAGGAGAAGATGTTCCCACAAACTTTACAGTTCCGGGCACTACGTTTCCGTCGCGGCCCACTTGGGCTGTGTAATTCAAACGATATAGGTCTTCTATTCTTACGTTGTTTTCTGCTGCTACTTCATCTATCCTATTTGCAGGAATATGGGCTATTTTTTTGCCGTTAGGAAGATGTATAGTTGTGAGTGTGGTTTCAGTAAAGTCTTTACCAATGTTGATGCCTTCAAACTTAACACGAGTGGGCGCACCCAAAGGTCTTCCTGTGTTTTTACTGACAGCTTGGCTGATTAAAAATGGTTGATTTCCTGTTCTTTCACCAGCTTCTGCCGCTGCTGCCTGTCCCTCTACAGTATTGGGAAAAGTTCCCACTTCTGCCACAGAAATGACTTGCTGATAAAACATGTCATTCACCATAGCGAACTTCTCTTTATCGTGGATGACTTCAGTTCCATCATCTTTTACGTAGCCAGCTTCATCCCTAGCCATCAAATCAAATTGAGGATTGCGTAGTCTATGTTGTGCAGCAGTTGCGGTAATACCATCTGCTGTTCTATAAAGCTTCTCTATAGGCTTTTTAGGACCAAACGCACTCGCATCTTGAAAAGTAGTGGCCTTTCCAAACGCTATACCCACCTGCTTAGAACCTTCAGGTATTTGTAATTGATACGGTCCCGGCCTTCCTTCGGGGCTTGTCATAGAACTTACAGTGTCGAATTGACCGTTAGGATCTTGGACAAGATACGTAACTTTATTAGATTCTATTCGGTTTGCAGCAATGTCCATTTTTTTCAAGTGAACTTCGCGGTTGGCTTGGTTGGTATCTTTTATGTTTTGAATTTGAATAGCGTTAACATGTTCTTGCTTTGCCTTTGCAAGACCAGCAATGCGTTCGGATTCTGCTGCGCTTTCTTCACGTTTTCTTTTTTCGTTTTTACTAAGAGCCAACAGGGCTAGTGTAAACGGATCAATAGCCATGTTACTGTGTCCCTTCTGGTGTATCTAAAAACGATTCAGACTCGTTTTGTTTGGGGTAGATAATCTGCATCTCTTGCTCTTCTTCCGTCTGCTGCATACGAGTCTGTTCATTCATTTCTTCAATCATACCGGCGTACAGATCAGGGTTGCGCTGTTGCATAGTAGAAAAGAATGAAGAGTCATCAAACTTGCCCTCCATTTCCTCTTGCTCTACAAACATTTGAGGTTCAAATCCCTCTTTCAAGGCCATGTCTATCAGTGCTACGCCTACAGCGGGTTTAATTAGTTCTGCAACATCTGGGCTTATAGCCCCTGCCATGAAGCCTTTAAAGGTAATTTGATCTACAAGTTCTTCCACAGTGATACCCGCCATCATCATCTTGAGCATATCTTTACGGGCAGGACCATTAGAGATCATCTCTACTGTGTGATCTATGGCGTCGTCCGGATCAGAAAATCTAGGAGGCTGTTCCCATTGCCATTTTCCGGGAGCATCGGTAAGAGAGTTTCCCGGAGGCACGGCTAGGGCTGTAAGTTTGTCCATCATTAGCTTGTTAACCCTTTATACGCTCTTCGTTTAGCTGAAGTAGTTTGACTCAAAGCTGAACTAGACACAGACGAGGCTGTGGGCAGACTAGACGCTCTAGGTAAACCCATCATGGCAACTTGTCTTGCCATATACTGTCGCATTGCTTCGCTACCTATTGCAGCTTCAATGCTTCCGCCTTTTCCTACAGGAAGTTGATTTACTCTTCCTGCTTGAAAATTACTGTCCAGCCTTACAGAAGTTGGCTGTATTGTTCCCGGAGTCGGACGCTCCATGTCTCCCGTGCTTACGCTACCAAGAACTCTGGAAAGCACTCCTGATCCGCCCATACTTTCAGGCCGTAAGAGGTCGGTAACAGGGCTAAGAAACGAACCCACAGCAGTATCTGAAAAAGGAGTAAGTCCTGCTTTGTTAAACATTCGGGTTGCAAAAGTGCTGCCGTACTCTCCTGCTCCTGCGTATGTTGGGGTAGAACCGTAGCCAAATGGGTTTCCACCTGTGCCACTAGCAGGAATATTTAGTCCTTTAGTACCCCAGACGTACTGACTTCCGGCGTACGCTGCAGTAGCTATTGCAGCAAGTTTTAAAGTTTTACCGCCTACAAGCTTAGAAAGCCAACTCATCTGTTACCCCCAAATTCCATCAATTATATCTAGTTTAAGGTAGTCGTCCATCTTTTCATCATACGCATCTGCGTTGGCAGAAATAGCTGCAGACTGCATAGCGGCGTTGTGTGCGCGATCCTTTGCATTTTCCGATATTTTCATTGTCCACGCAGCCTTGTCACGATACCTTTGCCACAAGTTGTTTAGTGCGTTTTGTTGAATACCCAACAAGTTCAGTGCGTTTTGTCTGTTTGCTTCGTTTTGTGCAGCAGTGTTACGAGTGTTTACTGTACGACGCCACACAGCGTTACTTTGATCTACTTCAAGGCGCATATTTGCGTTGAATTGGTCTGCCGCAACGTCCATTTGCGAATTAAACTGTGCGATTGCAACCTTTTGGTTTGAGTTAAACTGCTTAACAGCTATGTCACGGTTAATGTTTGACGCTTCAATCGACGCACCCATCTCTGCAAAGAACGTGCTGATTTCGTTTTCTGACTTTGCGTTGAATTGTTTAGCTGCGTTGTCGGCAGCTTGGTCAGACAACAACGCCTGTAGCTTGGACTGATAGGTCAGGTTGTTGGACTGCTGTTCGTTTGTTACGTCTTGCATGTCCATAGAAAGAAACGCTTTGGCGTTGTTTACTGCAGCCTGTTGTCTGTTGTTAAGGTTAGCCATATCCATCTGCAAGACAGCGGCTGCGTTTTGCAAGGCTGCTTGCTGTTCGTTGTTCAAGTTTTGCAGTTGAATAGTAGCGTACTTTTGTGCGTCTTGGGCTGCGATAGGAATACCAGACTCCATCATCGCTTGCATCGTAGCGGCTGCAGCCATAGAAGACGCACCCAAACCACGCTGCTGCATGACGGCTGTTACTTTACGGACAGCAGGTGCAGCCCACGCAGGAGGAGGACCACCCTCTTCAATGCCTTTGAACAGTTCGGCTAGTTGGTAGCGGGTTGTAGCCTTTGGGTCAAGTTCTTGGGTGGCTGCAACGGCTAACGCTTCGGGAGAAACAGTGCCCTGTGCAGCTTCCATCACAGACTCGTCGGATACTTTGCCCTTTGCAGCCGTCGCTTTTCCAACGTCGTCTGCCTTTTGTGTGGCGTCGTAAGTTCCAGCGTCAAATTCGTCTGGCTTTTTTTGGTCTGTGCTAACTACGGGGGTAGGTTGAACAATTTTGGTAGGATCGTCAATTAATTTACCCTGAGTATCAAGCAACTCATTTGCTTGTACTAGCTGGTCATCAGGTTTAATTTTTGCACCTGTAGGAAGCGTAGAATCAGTTTTTGCCTGATCCTCCATCTGCTCTATAACAGCTTTATCTGCATCAGAAATGTTAACAATTTTGTCGTCTGTATCGTCTGACATCGCCTACCCTAACTTCATTACAACTGTAATAATCATAGCCACTACACCTATCGTAGACGCCATAATCAACGCCTCAAGACGCCACATGCGCTTGTCCAAGTTGTCTAGCTTGCCGTTTACCAACTCACGAAACATGGCGCACTCTTTTTCATGTGCGTCTAGTTCCATCTGTACCTTGAGTGCTGGCTCTACTTGCTGGGTCATTTTCATTATTCAGCTTCTAGTGCCGCAAGGCGTGTTTCAATATCTGCCAACCGTTGTTCTGTAGCTGCGCCTACAAACGCTAATAACTCTGGGTAACGTACACCTAGCCGTGTGCGCTTGGTTGCACCCTCTGGTGCGGCGTCTTCTGTCTTGTATGTGTTAATGCGGGTATGGGCGTCTTGTGCTTCTATGTCAGCATCTTTATCAGCTTCAACCGCTGCAACTTCTGTAGTGGTTTCCCACCAAGTATCGCTACACCAAAACGCATATTTTGTTGCATCAAGGCCAGCGGCAGACATGGCAGCTTGCACCTCTTGTGCAATTACACCCGTGTGTGTACGAGCCGCATCGCCTTTGGCTGTAACTTTGCTTTTCCACTTGAATGTTTTGAACAGTGCGCTGATGGCTTTTGCGGCAGTAATTTCTGCGCTGGTAAGTGCTGCTATATTTTGTTTTTCGTTTTCGTCAGACGTTTGGATTGTTCCGTTTGTCGCATGAATATCGTCAAAACGTGCGGATGCGAAGCCTAAATCAATAGCGTTGTCTCTAAGTGACCCCCCGCCACTTGCTGAGATTGGATAGATGGAATCACCTTGAGAGCCTTCAAAGGATAAACCAGTAGCACTAGAACCTACGTACATTCTATCTGATAATGTGCCGATTAACCCAATATTTGCGCCGTCTTTACGCAGATTTAAAATTGCACCAGTATCTGACAGGCGGTTGAACAATCCCGCATGACCACCACTGCGAGTGGCAGCTATGGAACCGTTTGACAGCACCTCAAACCCAGCGTTATCTGAGTTTGTTGCAGTCTTTCCAAATAGTACATGGTCATTTCCAGCATCAACGTAGAAACAATTAGCGTTGTCATTGGACTCAACACGGAAGTCTATGTCTTGGCTATCTTCGTTGAACACAGTTTCAGTAGGAAGCAATTCTATACGGCTACGATTACTACCATTAGTTCTGGTTAAAATTTCTAGTTCGCCATCGTCACTAGCATCAGTGGCGTCATTTATTTTAACTTGCATAAACGCATAAGTTGTTGCGTTACCACCGTCATCATCTCCAATAAATCTAAATCTACCAATCTCATCGCCATCAGCAGGGCTGCCAGAATCACGAATCATGTCTAAAATTGGGCCAACATTTGCATCTGCGTCTGTGGATTTAAGTGTTAGCTGTACCGTATTGTCGGCAGTGGTGATTGTAGATGCGGCAGTTGCGGTGAAGCCGCCTGTGATGTCTATGCCAGTTGAGGTGGTCACCAACTTTTGAGAATTATCGTAGCGTAAACCAACATCACCATTTTCGCTTGTGGTAATGGCGTAGTCACCATTCATAAACCGCAGATAATGGTTGTTAGATGCTCGTATAAATAAGTCACCAGCACCAGCATCATCAATATAGCTATTGCTACCATCGTGATAAATCTGTAAGTCAGACCCAGCACCAAAAATAGCTTTGTCGTTGTCGCCAAAGTTAATGTCACCAGTTGTCGTCAGTCCAGTAATAGTTGTCGCGCCTGTAAATGCAGTTGTGCCAGTAACACTTAGATTACCACCCACACTGAAGTCGCTGTTCACATTACCACTGAACACACTAAATACGTCATACACTACAATCTCAACTACATCGCTTGCAGTCAATGCCGACAAGCCAGCAATGGTGTTCGCTGTGCTTGTGTTGTAGTCCGTACCAGCTACTAGGGTCACACCATTCAAGTTCACGTCAACATAGTTGCCGTCAGTGAATGTCAGGGTGCCACCTGTCAGCGCACCGCTGATTGATGTC
>Ga0181394_1000655_pt1 | contig 15089 bp, 18 predicted proteins | sample 17SPOviralmetaG_FD_130123 | JGI IMG/M metagenome (GOLD analysis project Ga0181394, IMG submission 130123) | Marine viral communities from the oligotrophic San Pedro Time Series (SPOT) site, San Pedro Channel, CA, USA - 17 SPOT_SRF_2010-11-23 | ecosystem: Environmental > Aquatic > Marine > Strait...
ATTAGCAGCTGCTTCTTCTGCACCTTTTAATTTCTTACCAGGATGGATATGAAACCCATACATAGGTAAATTCCATTTAAGTTCTATCTTACCTTTTTTATTAAGTTTGAATGATGGAGCTGTACCACCAGCATTAATCTCTATAGGTAACCATCCTTCATCTGGACGGTATTGGTTCTTAACTCTTAATGCCTCATTTTTCACTTCATTAAATGAAACTTTGGGATTTTTTATACCTGACAAAGTTTTTTTGATTGCCTGATTTTCTGATGTTGAAAGAGCTTTAAAAAAACTAGATAACACAGATCCTTCAGCATCATCAGAGAATGTAACACCACCAGCTGCTGCTGGGGTCACAGTTTTTAGCAATTGTTTCCAGGGAACTTTTGTAGATGCCTGGAGAATACCTTGTATAAGACCTTCTGCCCCACCACCAATCAAAGCGCCATCTAACATATTCTTTAGACGTTTTGTTGCCTCACCGTCAGTATCATTTTTCTGTACAACGGCAATTGCATTATTAGCCCAGTCAGATCTTTCTTTAGGATCTGCACCTTGCCACCAGGTCAAAAGCCCTTCAGTAACTGTTGGATCTTCTGGATTGATCGCCATATAGTCTGCAATGCCACCCCATGCCATGCCTCTAACAAATGGATTAGCTGAACCCATCATTGACACTAACTTGGCTGCTGGCACAGCTACAATCCCAAATTGAGAAATACTTTCTACAATATTGCCATAAGTCTCATTATTAAATGGCTCATTTAAACTTTCATTAATAGGATCTGAAATAAGTTTTGGGAATACCTTATTAGTCATGCTTATAAATGAATCCATTAATCCAGTAGTCATCTTCGTTCCCATGAAAGGATCATCACTACCTTGTATACCTAAATATTCAAGAGCTGGTTTTACTGCATATTCATTTACCATATCAACTGGTTGCCCAGCCAGGTTAGCAACTCCTTTTAGAGTTTGAGTTATTCCTTTATCGCCGCCCTTTACACCAGCTTTAAAAGTGTCTTCACCAATCTTATCTAATGTTCCACTCTGTTCATTTATAGCCGTTCCAACAGCGCTAACGCCTTCTTTGATTTTTTCACCTAAAGTTGGTTCTTTATTGCCAGAAGTATCAAAGTTATCTACCTGGGGCATGGACATAGAGCCATATTGGCTTTTTAATGATCCAAGGTAATAGATGTCATTAGCTTCGTCTTCACTAATAATATTGCCATTGTCGTAGCTTTTGTTTTCTAATTGTTCCATGTGTCAGCTCCTACAACACCAATATACTTTTCAAATTTATTTAACCACGATTTATAGGCTGCATCTGTTGGCGTGCTTTTCTCAACAAGAAACATCATTATATTTTTATGATTATATTTACCATCCCATTGGACATCAGAATTTTCTGGTCTGAAAGATGCAAATGGTATGGCATAAACAGTTTTAAATTTTGTAACTTCCTGATCAAAAGATGTCTTAAATATTACGTTTATTTCTTCCTGGTAATTGCTCATTATATCTTTGCCTTTAGCAACAATATCAGAATATGTAGCTTTTTTACCAGCTGGTGAATTTCTGTATTCTTCAAAAGCTTTAGCTGCTGAAACTCTCATTTGATTAAACCTGGTTGATAAAGACGTATTATCATTCGTTAATTTATCAATATAAAAAGCTTTATTAATAATAGTTGCCTTTACAAATTTATCAGCATCGTTTCTTTCTACTTTTAATTGCTTTAAAAAATATTTAAAATCTGATGTAGACAAACTATCTTTTTGAGCCAAGATTAATGGTCTAGTTAATTGGTCGTTCTCATCTAATTTATCTAATGTATCCCAGGCTGAAAAGTCTGTCTTTTGTTCAGTTTCTTTATCTTCATCTACCTCAAATAGTTTTTCTACCGCTGTAACATCACTTGGCTTACTGAAAAAGCCGTTTTTCTTTAATGTTTCAAATTTAACTAAAGCAGAAGATTTTTCATCAGGATTATCAAAATTAGTATTTACTATTTGATTAAACATCTCATCATTTAATTTATTGTTTTCTTCATCTGCTGCTTTTTTAGCGTCAGCATTATCTTTCTTCATTTTGTTTTCTAGTTCTCTGACCTTATCAATAAAATCTAATTTATCTTTAGGATCTAGCATTCCAAATACTTTGGCTAAAATAGGATCTACAGTTTTTAGTTGTTCATCTGTTCCAGTTCTCAAAGTTTCAGTAATTGACATTGATGAATGAGTTTTAGATTTTATTAGATTTAGGCTTATACCAGTAACAATATTTTCTAATGACTTTTTCTGCCTTGTTATTAGCTCTTTGGCATTAAATGTGCCTTTAGCTGCAAATTCTGAAAACTTGCCTCCAGGCATTCCTTTGAAATTAGAAAGGTCTTGTGGTTTGCTTTTGTCATATTTAGATACAGAATGATTGCCATTTAATGCATTAATTCTGACATCCACCTCTAATGAGGTGTTAGCTGCTATATTGTCATTATCTGATACAATTTTACTTTCATTAATTTTATTTAACTCAATAATGTAACTGTTATTAGCTTTCTTCCAATTGAGTATACCGCTAGAAACTAATTGTGAAGCTTTAGTGCCAAAAGCAGATTTAGCTAACCTACTGCTTAAATATGGTAACTGTGTACCCTGATTAATCATGTTCCCATTAGTATACTTATTGTAAGCAGCCATCATTTCTTTTTTAACTAATTTTTCTGCTTGTATAGGATTACCATTATTTTTATGCTTTTCTTTGATAGATTCTATTTCAGCTGTAAAAAGAGGTAATGTTTCATTTACATCTGACGCTGCTTGTATCTTGTATTTCTCTTCACCAATTTTGAAAACAGTATCTCCAATATCGCTCATTGCTTTACCCATAGCTCCCCAGGCGTTAGGATTAGCTTGAGCTGTTAAAAAAGTACCACCACCAGCAGTTTTAGTCCTGGCTAGTCTTTCTGAATATGTAGGAACTTTCATTTAATATCCTCTTATATGCTTGCCATAGAACCAGCAAATTTACCCATAGCTTGGAGCCTCATTGCTTTTGCCTGGGATTTAGCTTCAAATAATTTTAATTGACCTTGAAGCCTCATATTTGCAGCTTGATCTCTTAAATCACCAGCTTCTGATTTAGCGTTATATTCTAAGTTATTTATATCAGCGTCCATCTCTTCAGCTGATTTCATAGCCACCTCTAAAGCTGTACCAGTTCCAGTCATGATGTTGGCTTTGTTATATTGAACTTCTTGTTGACCAGCTAATGTTTGATACTGGCTTCTAAATTTAACAATATCTTGCTCAGCCCTAAACACTCGCAGCTCAGCTTTTTGATCTGCTACTTTTGCATTTCTGTCTGTTATTTGTTTATTATATCTACCAGCTTTAGTAACACCGCCAGCTGCTGCATTAGCCCCTAAAAGAGATAACCCAGCTCCTATCCCCATCATTATCGCACTCATCTAATTCACCCTAGCCCATCTAATATAATCACGCCCAGCTGGACAAAACTTTTCCATAATTCCCTCCTCTTTCATTCCTAAAAACTGCATCCATCTCCTGGAAGATGGAAAGCTTTCTAATGTTGCTGCCTGGATACGATGAAACTTATGATCAATCATTATCTTATGCAGATGCCTTTTAAGTATTCTCATTGCACTTAATGGATTTTCAGTAAGATTATGTGAGCCAATAAACCAGGCTTCTCCCACTCCATCCCATATTGGGTATATCCCACCAGCTGCAACCATCAAATTTTCTGTGACGCCAGTAAAGCTCATCTCAGGAACAACCATCCCTTCAACAAACTGACTTATTTCTATGCTAGGTCTAAAATCTTCACTATTGAGATCACCCTCTAATATCTTGTGAGCGTGAGTAGTCTCAAAATTTATTATGTTCATTTATCAAATACTGACAATGTTGGAAATATTGCCAAGATTGTCATTGGTAATGGTAGATCTTGTACAATTGTTATTGTTGCATCATCATCGTAGCCGCCATTAAACTCAGCTGTTTTATCACCAGTAAATAAACTTAATGCGGTATCCATGTTATCTGAACTTGATCTAAATGGTATTGTATCTAGCTCTGTTGAACTAGTGCCTATTTTTAGACCAACTGTTCTAAATAATCTTACAGTAACTTCACCAATTCTTTTATTCTTACCTTGTGAAGATCCCATTGCAGAACCAGCATCTATTCTTAAAGTTTCTAATTTACTTGTGAATGGTAATCCAATTTGAGCTTTCGTAACAGATCTGTCTAACGTAATAGCCCCAGAACTAACTGTTTTATTTGCATGAGCAGCGCCATCAGCTAAAATAGCAACTGACTGCCCTTCTAGGTGGTTTAACCCAGATATAGTTGTTGCAGCAGATCCACTATAAGTTAATCCACTATCTACAAAAAAAGCATTACCAACATCTGTACCAAAATCAAATCCTGATAAATATTCTACATATCTTTTTGTGGCTCCATTTATAGTACGTTTGACTATAACCCAGACCTGGTCTTCATCTATATCACCAGGTATTGTTGCTACACTTTCTACAACAGCATTTCCAGATCCAAAAGAACCACCTATAATATGCCTATGCCAGGCAACCACTTGTTCTTCTCTTCTAAATGTCATACACGCTAAAACACCGTCAGCTCTTACAAGCCAGGCAACGCTGTCAGGCTCTTGCTGGTACGCCATTTCTTCTATGCCGCCTTCTGTAATATGCTCAGCTAAAATCGTCATGTCTGGCGCTACATAGCTATCTGATTCAGATGAAAACGCTAATTCTCTTAGTTTTCTTTTTGCTCTTTGAATAAATAAAGTTGAGTTACCAATGAGTAATGGTTGTATTGGCGCAGAACCAAATGTGGTTTGTTGTTTAATCTGAGTATTTGTAGGTGTTAACGGCTCATCAAAACCTGACGCCCTAACCACAAACTCACCACCAGAGGTTCCAACAACAAGTTGTGAGCTACTTACTAAATATCTAATAACATTAACTTCATTAGATCCTATTGTGTATTGCAGTCCATCATCTGCATCTGTACCTATTTCAAAGTTTTCAAAGTCACCAGACTGGCTAAAAAACATTGTTTGTGGTTGGTTTGACGTTCCAGCAAATACTAATCTTTGTTCATAAAATGCAACTGTTGATGGATATGAGCCTATAAAGAATGCACCTAATCTCCATTTTTTATCAGCCACTAATGACCCAACTAATGTAACATTATCTCCAGCAGCTTCTGAAGCTAGATCATTACCAGGAGCAATGACTAATGTTGTATCAGTCACAGCTACAACTAATAGATTTGAAAAGTTATTACTGGTTGATCCAGTTAAAGTAACTCTCATACCAACTTCAAAGCCCTGGTCAATAAAGTTACCAGCTGTATCTTCTAATCTGTCATTATGCTCTAAACCAGTACTGTCTGGATCACCTTCATGAAAACTAATAGTGTTAGTTGCATATGTAGGCATTAACTCAGTTCTGCCATCTTCTAATTCTTGCACAGCTGCAACTGCTACTGTTGCACTTGTAATAGATGTAATTTTAGCAAATCCTTTATGAAGCTGGACTAAACGCCCTACATCATTTGATGTAAACAAACTAGCTGATGCCGTGATATTGACATTACCAGTTCTTCCATTAGCTAATAAAGTTGTTGTGGTTATATTAGGATCTAACATTGCACCACGCTTTAGATCAACATCAGTAATGCTCCAGGAGGTATGACTTGACCTGGTTAATTTTCTTGGAGGATGGGCTGGATGAACCAAATACATAACATCTGCTGTTTGTGCAAACTTAACGTCAGGCACTTGAGCTGTTGTATATGTTGTTGTTAATTCAATTGCATTAGAGCTGCCGTCAACGATTTGACCGCCGTCTTTATAAAAGCGCATATAGTTATTGCCCATTTCAATAACGTAAACTTGCTCAACATTAAATTGAAAACGTATAAGCCTGGTTTTAGCGCTGCTTGTTTTTACTTCTGCTATATATCTAGTACCTGGTCTTCTTGATAAACCGCCATGAGGCTGCACTAAAAAGTTTTCTACAGTCGTAGCACCATTATCATAACGTCCTAAATCTGTACGTCCAAATAGCCTTTGTGTTAACTCACCAGCTGTAAAGTTTTGTTTTGCCGCAGAAACCTTCGCCATAAATTAAAACCTACTTGCTATAAATATATCACCTTCAGCATAAGTACGCTGATCCTGGTTAGTAATATTTTCTGGAGTTCCTTCTGTTGCATCAACAAACCTGGCTTCACGAATTTTAGTATTAAATTGTGTTTCCATTAATTGTGTTAATGAGGTGCTGTTAACCAGGCTATAAGATATTTCCATTGCCATTCTAGATGACAACGCTTCTATTAGCAGCTGGTCATATTCATTAGGATCTGTAATTCTTGCAATATATACAAGCTGTATAGTTGCATCATCACATAATAATTTTCTTCCTTCTATCTTATGTACAGTATCTGGGTCTTGTAGTCTTAACACTCTAAGACAATAAGGATCTGTAGGAAGGGTAAATTGGTTGGCATAATCAAAAGGTGGAGCCACGCTATCAGGTGATAATGTTTTCCTGGTCATTAAGCAATTCCAGGGATGCGATCTAAAAACTGAATCCCTGACTAATGCATAACGCTGATTACAAATACGCCCAGCCTTACTATCTTCATTTAATGAGATAATATTACTAGCGCCAATCATGTTTAAAGCAGAATTACAAATATCAACTTCTGATGCCATAACTATTCCTTTTAAATAAAAAAGGGCAGCTGGAGGAAGCTGCCCTAATTAAGTTTATTTAATCAAGCACATAATACATTGTAAGCTCGATCAACCCAGTACCATTAGCACCAGCTAAACTTACAGTTATTGGAATGCCGTCTTTGTCAGCATCGACAACACTATTTTTACCAAGAGCTGCTGTTAAGCAACAACCCACAGTTGTAATAGATGTTGAAGCCGCAGCTGCTTTGTACTCATCAACGTCTAATGCAACAGCAGTTCCAGCAGCATTTGTATATGCCGCGTGTCCTACTGACAAAGTAGTTGATGAACCTAACGCCGCATGAACAACTTCACCGTCCAGGATTCTTGCCCCATTTGGTAAGTTAAACATATGAATGTCAGATTGCTCAGCAGAAGCTGTATAAGAACCATAAGCAATACGGATTCTACCGCCTTGCTCAATCGTTTTGATCATACTAGATGGATCGTTCTGATCCCATTTAGTTTTTTGATCTGAGTAAACTGTACCCATTTTAGTCTCCTTCTAATTAAGATTATTCGTTACAAGCGATTTCCACTATTTTCTCTTCTTCCATTCTTGTCGCACCAAGAGTTTGACAGTAATAGATTTGAGTTGAATATGATTTATCTGCTCTTTCATCAATTTTCGCTGTTGGCTCTTTTCCAATAGCGACTTTCATTCCATCAGAAGCATAAGCAAAAACTTGTCTTGAAGTTCCATTATGCGGTAAACGGTTTGAACTGATGAACTTAAAGCCCATGAACGAATCTATTTGTCCTTGAACTAAGCTTTTCACAGTATTAAAATCACTCGATGTTACCTGAGTTGTACCTAACAAATCTGACATTTGTTTTGGTGAAGCAACTAAATAACGAGGTATAGAAGGATCAACACTATTAGCGTCTAATATCTCTTTAGCAGATAAAAGCTTAGCAATAGTAAGACCAGCTGAACCATGAGCAATTTGCTGTGATGCTGGAAAGCTCACGCTTGTTGCACCTGATGCACCAGTTTTAGCTGTTCCATGCATAGCAGCAATAATAACGTCATCCATTGCTCTACCCATTGCAGCAGCCGCAGCTCTTGCATAAGTTGATGTTGGATCCGCTAACATTCTAATTTTGTCCTGGGAGTCAATTAGATCTGCATATTCATAGTCAGTCATTGTTACCATACGTCTTGTATGAGGTGTATCCATTAATGGCGTGTCACTATTTCTAGTAGTTCTCGCAACAGCTGCTGCAACTCCTACTTGATCAAAGAACGCTTTTTCTGCATTAACAGATTCTACGTCAACAGATGATCTTAATAATGATCCCATCTGTTGTGATAGCATGGCTATGTTTGAGCTAAACTGCTGCACAAAAGCCGTAGTTATAGTAGTACTCATTTGAGCATCTCCTTATAGATTTAAGATTAAGATTAAGCATCTGGCTATCTGAAAAAACACAGACCAAACTAATATTTACGTTACTTAACGACCTTACTCAAAGGTTTGCGCTCAAGGGCTTGTGGCTTGTCTTGAGATTGATTAACCCACGTAAAGTAGGTATTTGCTAATTCTATTGGATCACTAATGTTATTAAGTGACCCATGACTGACTGCTAGCTTTAAGCACTCAAGTCTCACTATATTATCTTCCATTACAGCTCTCTAAGTCTTAATGCCTCATTAACATATTTCTCATGTTCTGGGTGGTGCTTATCCCAATAAGGCGTTCCAGGAGCTGTTAACCTGGTAACTTCCATTCCTATGTCAGCTGCACTTAAACCAGGCTGTGAATCTCTTCCGCTAAATTGATCTTCACCTAATCGCTCAGCTATAAATCCACCTATCTGATGAAATAACTTTATAACCTCTGGATTGTCACCCAGCATTTTACCGTCAGCCATTTGCATCTCAGTTAAATCTGACATACCAAACTCAGCCAATACATTGTTAGCTTGTGCCATATTAGCGTCAAACTTATCGCCCCAGTCTTTTCTTAGATCTTGCTCTAAGGTGACACGGTGGCTTTCTAAATCTACTTCACCAGCACCAGTTTCAACATTAGCTCTTTCACCATACGCCGCTAAAAGCTGTGACGCCTGGTTTTGAGACAATCCTATTTTATGCGCTGTTTCTTTAAACCATTGACCGTTTTCTTCTGTGTCCTGGTCAAAAGATAAATCATATTTATCTGCTGTTTCTGGTCTTCCTAATTTACTGTAAACTTGTGACCAGTCTTCTTCTGTTGCCCAACTACCTGGTATAGCCACTTTGTCAGCGCCAACCATCTTTTGAGCGTTAATGAGTGACTTAGCCATCCCATTAATATCTTTGTATGTCGATAAAGAAGGATCATTTCTGTAACCTTCATCAATATGCTGTCTAAAATCAAATGCCTGATCTTCAGACGTTGCTTGTCCAGCTTCCTCAACTATTGGGGTTTCTGGGGCATCCGCTACCTGGGCGTCATCCATTTTTTATTCCTTTTCTGGTTGTTTATTATTCATCATATTATTAATTAAAACTAAAACAGAACGCTGTCCTTCCTTGTAGACAGTTTCATCGCTGTTAGGCACATAGGTAGAATTATTCATAGAAAATCTTTTACCTAAGTCTTCCATAATCTTTTTACCGCTATCTGATGTAAAAACTTCTTTATACAAAACCTTTAATTGTTCTGGCGTCATTGCTCAGCCGCTCCTAGTCCACTTAGAATTTCTCCAATACCTTCTTGAGTTTCTGGAGAAGATCCTTCAATGGCTCTTAGAGCTGGTGCTGCATTACCAGCGGCTTCTGCTGTTTGCATTGTTTGTTGCATTTCAGCTTGTTCCTGCTGCTGGGCTGCTCTTTGTTGTCTTAGTTCATCAACATCAGCTTTACCTCTAACAACTGTAGCTGGTACGTTAGTAACCTTAATAATATGCTCAGCCAGTCCATCAACATCCAAGAAATCAATAACAGATGGATCTATTTGCATAAGAGGCTGTAAGAAGCCAAATAACTGCATTGCAGATTGAACATCACTTGATCTTTGAGCTTTAGCCATTGGTGATACATATTCAATATCAATTTCACCTGACTGCATAAACTCTGGAGCGTTATCAAAAGCTTTTCTTTTTGTTAATAAAGCAAATATTCTATTAATTAATGGATGAAGTAACTCAGCTTGCATTCTTCCCAATGCTGGTGACAACAATCTCATTTTTTCTTCAGTTCTTTGTATAACTTCAGTCGCTGTCATATTGGGGCTATTACCCATTATTAACTGATCAACATAAAACGCTGCTCTTATTGCCTGGCGTCTTTGTTCTAACTGTTCTTGCCCTATTGGATTATTACCTCCAATATTTAATGGCTCAATTCTATCTCTAGAACCTGATCTATAAAAATTTAATCCTCCAGGCACAGTTCTTACTGGCATATGAAAGCCATCGTCTGGAACCATTAATGGTGGATGTATATGTAATTGTGCTGCTCTTATAACAACTTCAGACATTTTATTAACCATTTTAACATCACTTAATGCTGACATGGCTACAGATCTTCCATAGCCCTGGTTTTCAAATGAACTTTTTAAATATCGTGGCACACAATATGGAAATTCATCATATCCACTTTCAGATAAAATAATCTTTTCTTCTGGATCCATGTATATAGAGGCAAAAGGTTTATTCTTATTATCTAACTTTACTGGATCTCTTTCTTCTCTTGGCATAACAATATGAAGTAACTTTACTTCTTCGTTAGGATCATCCTTGTAAACTTTAGCAATTCTTTTCCCAACATTTTCTGCACCAAATTGTTTGACCGCTGCCCTGGCTGAAATACGAAATTCACGGTAGACGGTGTCAACACGACCCATCTCGTCCTCTGCAAGGTAACATTCAGATATATGCCTGGTACTAAAACGTAAAATACCATTTTCGTCTGTATCAACAAACATGACGCCAGTACCAAAACAAACTAGATCTGTATATAACTCATGGATTGCTTCATGAAAATTTGACCTGGCAACTTCACGGTACATTACGTCTTCAGCTGAATGAAGCCATTCTTTAGCGTCATCATCTTCTTCAAAATTATTATCTGTATATCTAAGAGCAAACCAGGGTGATGCCGCATTTGTTAACATACCATGCAAACTAGCTGACATAAGTTCTGCTGCATGAATAGCTGTACCATCAAATATTAATTCTGTTCTTTTATCACCAGAGGTACGCTTTTTAGTGATATCAGCTTTTCTGGGAATAATATAATCCGCAATTTCTTGCCAATGAGATTCCCAGTTAGCACGATGTTTTTGCAAGGTGCTAAGCCTTTTCATTAATATAGCGCCCCTTTTGTCAGTATCACTACCAACGGTCTGGACGCCGCTATACATTTCAGCCATTTATTAGTTACTCAACTTATTTTGACCAAGTAAACTTGGCTTAGATGTTGGTGCTTCTTGCAATAAACCAGTACCACCAGTCACATTTGCTGCTGCCTGACCTTTTTTCTTTGCTTGTGTATCAGCAGCTCTATCAGCTGTTTTTGTTTTAGCTGGCGTTATTGCTGGCGCTGGAGGTGGCGGCGGTGGTGGTGGCGGTGCTTTTGGTGATTTTAAAAAACCCATTATGCGGCTCCTATTTTTTCAAAGGGATTATAATCATTTTGTGCCATCAATTGTGGCGGTCTTGTATCAGCTACAGTTTCTTTTATACCAATAGATGTATATCTCCAGGCATCAGCAAAATGTGATGACCAGTCATGAACTGGAGAGTTTCTAAAACTCCTGGTTCTTTCATTATACGCTCTATGGTACTGCCTTAATGCATCCAATAACCCTTTAGTCTTTTCTGCATCAAAATACGTTCTAGGTATCAATAACTGCCCAGCGTGGATACCATCCTCAACTGGCAATTTAGGAACAACCCTAAAATTAATTCCTAATGAATAAGCTATCTCTCTTCTGGATTTACCAGTACTCAATTCTCTCACTTCAATATCATGCGGTGCAAAATGATTGCCGTATAAATATTGTTTTCTTTGCAATACATCAACGTAATGAGGTAGCCCTTCATTTCTGTTTTCATAACAATCTATGACATGAACAGCTCTACCCACGCTCTGGGTAAACACAATCGCCGTTGAATCACCAATACCTAAATCCCAAAAGGTATCAACCCTGGTTGTTGGGTCATATGGCACATTACATATTCGTCTATCTTCCAGCGCTGCCTGGATCTCTTTTCCATAAATACTACCAGGAACATTAGCTACCCAGGAACACTCATACTCTTGAGCAAACTGATCAGCCGTCATTGTCTCTTTAGCGCTATCTAACTCTTCTTCATCAATAATACCAGTCTCACTCGACCTATGAATAGCCGTGTACCAGTCATCCCTATGAACACCATTCTCATACATCTCATAAAAAGCATTCTGCCCTCTAGGAGTTCCTACAAAATAACAAAACCCTTTTCTATCTGACAAAGCTGGTCTGATAATCTCAGGGAACACGCTCTCAGGCATATCCGCAACTTCATCCATAAAACATCCATCAAGATAAATCCCTCTTAAACTATCTGGATTTTCAGCACCTAACAAACTTATCCTAGCTCCATTAGGCAGATCACATCTAAGCTCAGTCTCATGAAACTTAGCGGTGGGTATCTTCTCAGCAAACTGCTTCAAATAATCCCAGGCAACTGCTTTAGCCTGCCTATAAGTGGGCGCTAGATATGCATACCTTGGATTAGGCTTCTCACATAAAATAGCACTTCTCAACAAGTGATTTATAGCCATCACCGTCTTACCCATTCTACGATGACAGACAATGACGCCCCATCTATGCTTGTTTAGGTCATCATGGATCTTAGCTTGCAGAGATCGTGGCGTATAAGGAATGACGATGTGCATGAGTGTAAGAAACTCCTAAGATAGTATATATACGTTACAGAGCGGCGCCAGGTGTTTTGGGGGTATAGGGTAGTCGCTCCAGGAAAACGTCATAAAAAATGTACCCAGTCTGTACCCAAATATTTCTACAGCAGCGGCTAGACTATACATAGCTTGAGATTCAGATCTCCAGGTTACCGCCTAATGAAAGCGAAAAGATTTACCTGGCTGCCTCGCGCGTGTAGCTAAGACAGACTGGATCTTATATATATATACATCTAATGCTTAGACCTATTCCTACTCCTACTCATCACACTCAAGTTACTTCTCTTGTTATCCTTTGGGTTGCCATTAGAATGATCTACGTCCTTACCATCAAATGGCTTAACCTTTCCTTCACTCTCAAGCTTACGTCTAGCTCTCTTCCTAGCTGCATTGTCATCTCTATGAGCTGCTGAATACTTCCTTTGATAGACTGATCTGGGCTTAGCATTGCTATCATACTCACCTAGCTTACCCATTACGTTGACTTATCCAGTCCACGCTTATTTCTTTTCATAGCTGACATAAACTTCATGCCGTCCTCTTCTATAACTTCATGAAGCTTTCTTGCTGCTACATTACTAGCCTTGCCAGTCTCATAAGCTGGAAACTTATTGAACCCTATCTTAGCTGCTCTAGCTCTAGACTGTGTATCTGTTAATCTTTTACCATTAGCATAACCTGGTACATTGTATATCTTACCATCATCACCAGTTACGCCAGTTATGTTTATAGTTGTTAGACCTTGTTTATCATCCAGGTATGTTTCATTCTTTAAGTTATCTCTATGATACTTTAGCAATGATAATTCTTTCTTACTGAACTCAGCCATCTACTGTGACTTCGCCCTGGTTCCAACTAAGCGTAATGCTACCATTATTAACATTAGCATCTTCCTTCTTATCTCTAAGACCATACGGCTGTATTCTTGCAAACGTCCATTTAAGCGTATCAATCTCTAACCGTCTTCGCTGTACTTCAGCATTCAACAATCTAGTATCTACACCGTCACCAGTTGGCAATGGCATGACAGCTAGATCATTAATATGATCTGCATAATACTCAGCCTGGAGAACTCTACCTCTACGATATATCTCATACAAATCATCGTCAGCTGCTACAGCTCTACTAATAGTTCTGTACTCAGGCAAAGCTGGATCCTTACAAATAGTAAGCAAGCTTTCACCCATAGCTAATCTATCTGCAATAGACTGCATCATTTTCTTCGTAACTAATTTAGCCATATCTTTCCAATTGGTTTGCAAGCCAGGGAGTTGAGACCTAGCTTGCAATACCTAAACAAAGGGGAGGATTTAAATGAAAAAAACTATATGTAGTCCAATCATACAATAAGACTACCAAATTTAAGGACATTCGTCATTGTTTATAAAATAATTCAATCAATGCATCCTGGTATCTTCTCTTAACAATCCTTGGATCATTCAACGATAACAACCTGGCAATCTGTGTCCACTTGGCTCCTCTATCTCTAAACGCTGCTGAGTGAGCTACAGCCCATACAATCTTTCTATCAAGCTCTGGCATCTTAAACGTAAGAGCTAATGCTTTATCAAAGTTATCAATTTGCTGTGACGTAGGTTTTAAATGTGTAACGCCTTGTTGTGTCCATCCATAACCGTGCCAGTCCATAGGATACTCTACCCATGAAGCCATCTTAGCTTTACGAACAGCTGGAGGCATTCGTCTATCTGTCTCAGCAGCTTCTAAAAAGAGATCATGTAGCTTTTCTACGCTTAGCAACAGCTTTCTCCATATTCATAATAAAATCTATTTTTTCAAACTGACTAGCTTTTTGTAAGCTTCTGAGAATATCCATGTATCCATCTTCAGAATACCACGGTTTTATAATTCTAAGCACTCTATCAAGACGGTGCTTGTATTCGTCTTCTCTTCTACTATCAATTGATTTTCTATAATTAATATTAAAATTTTTAGCTGTCTTACCAACAAGATCTTTAATATTTTTAGGTCTAGCTGTATAGCTAGCTGCATAGCTAGCTTCAGAAGGTTTATTAATAATATTACTATCTTTTAACTGTATCGTTGCTAAAGCATTTTGTAATGCTGTCTGTAAAGCTAGTTGTACAGCTAGCTGTTCGTCTTTGCCTTTGGCAATTCTATCGACCGTCATTTCGTTGTCAACCCTCATTTTCATGCAACGCTCCAGCAATAAAGTAGTAATTCCCACCGTCTATACTGTGGTCTCTTTTATATCCCCCAGTATCCCACCTGGCACTCTTTCCCTCTTGCATAATTCTTGCAGCTTCTGAGGGTAAAACTTTTGCTTTTAGCTTTTTTTGTAAAACTAAATTGATTCGCATTGCAAAATTTTCATATAACTCATTCGCATCTCCATAAGATTTGCCACGCTGTGACATGA
>Ga0181394_1000656_pt1 | contig 15079 bp, 14 predicted proteins | sample 17SPOviralmetaG_FD_130123 | JGI IMG/M metagenome (GOLD analysis project Ga0181394, IMG submission 130123) | Marine viral communities from the oligotrophic San Pedro Time Series (SPOT) site, San Pedro Channel, CA, USA - 17 SPOT_SRF_2010-11-23 | ecosystem: Environmental > Aquatic > Marine > Strait...
TACCTCACTACCTATAATTATTTATTTATAGCAACAATATAAAAAGACAGTGTGTATATAGTATGTGTGAGTAGTGTATATTAATGTAAATAGACTTTACCCGGTTAGCTCAGTCGGTAGAGCGCACGCCTTTTAAGCGTGTGGTCGTGGGTTCAAGCCCCACATCGGGTGACTGACCTTAATATGTCAATAAACTATTAAACAAGCACGGATGTCCGAGTGGTCTAAGGAGCCAGACTTAAGACCTGGTAGCATAAGCTGCGTGGGTTCGAACCCCACTTCGTGCACTGTTCTTGTAGCTCAGTTGGTTAGAGCATCGGTCTTATGAGCCGAAGGTCCACGGTTCGAGCCCGTGCTGGAACATTTTTATTTTAATAATAAATATAAAAGATATATGTTTATTATTACTAATGGAACCTATTACCGCTATTACTATTTACATTACTATGTCTATTATTGGATTTGGTATGATTTATTATAAACACGAAACCCACACTAAAAACGTTTACAAAAATATAGAATCATCTAGCTAAACACCCTTTATATTCTCTCTGGATTACTTGAATATATTATCTCTATTAAATGGTTTGATCCTTCTTTTCTTAAAATATTAGTTATTTGATCTTGCAACTCATCTATTGAATCACAGCTAATTAAAGTATTCTTATAATAATACTTACAAATATTTAATTCTTGTAATATATCTACCTTTGATATTATTAAATGAGTAACACCTGAAATGTTTATTGCTTTTAATAATTTACTTACATCCAAATAATTTACTTTTCGCATACGACCTGTTGTTGTTCCGTATTCTTCACCTACAGTCGCTATCTTTGTTAATTCTTTATCATCGTATAGACTTTCAGGAAAATCTGGATCAAAACCCACACGCGTATCATATATTTTTACTGCACCATATATTTTTCTTATTTTTTGAGGAGGAAATCCTAAACTGCAAGCACTATAAGGTAACGCATTACTACTTGTTACATAAGGATAATTTCCATAATCAATATCTAACCAAAATCCTTGTGCTCCTTCACATAATACTTTTCCATATAATTTTTCATCCCAAATATAATCTTTAAATTCAACTATATAATCTATTACTTGTTTTCCAATTCGAGCATATTTATCACTATAACAAGGTCCAATTCCTTTTGCTGTTGTTCCAATTGTTGATGCATACTTCTTTTTATCTTCTTCTATATGTTTATCCATTACTACATGTGCCTTTGGAGATATTTTAATTAAACTTGTATCAAAACCATTTTCACTTAAATATTCTATTTCTTTATGAAAAGCCTCTATATTTACTACACAACCTGGGCCTATAATTGACTTCTTACCATAAAATACACCTGATGGTATTAAATGTGTTGAATATTTTTTACCATCTACATATATAGTATGCCCGGCATTATTGCCACCCGCCCATCTACATACAAAATCATAATCTTTACTTAATTGTGATACTATCTTACCTTTTCCTTCATCACCCCAAGCTAAACCACAACAAATATCTACGTACTCGACGTTCATTATAACATTCAATAATGTATTATATTTAAATATATTGGCATAGTTTATATTTTTCTAAGCATCCTGGTATTCTTTATATATTATTTTCAATTTATATATTTATTTTTTTTTCTAAGTATTTTGTTATTCTTTATATACTATTTTCAATTTATATATTTATTGATTTTCCTTAGTATTTTTGTTATTCTTTATATACAATTTACAATTTATATATTTATTTTTCCTTAGTATTTTTGTTATTCTTTATATCATATTTTCAATTTATATATTTATTATACTTTTTTACAAAATAATTAGGTGGGTGAAATCCGAAATTGGACATTTTCAGAATGTCCATTTTTGACTTACCCCTCTGAGAAATTTTTTTTTTCATCTCGGAAATTGTCAATTTTGAGTTTGTGACTATAATGCTGTAATTACTAAAAAAATAATTTCAAACTGACTGCATACTTTTTTTACATATTTTACGCGTAATAAGAATGGCGACTTTTTCTGTTCAAAATTTATAGAACATTTAGAACAAAAAATGTCGCCAAAACTCGCCAAAAAATTTGTGTGCGAAAGTTGCAACTATAGCTGCAGCAAAAAAAGCGATATGGATAAACATTTTTTGACTGCAAAACATAAAAATAGAACAAATAGAACAGAAACTCGCCAAAAACTCGCCAAAGCAAATCTTATAAACATTGATATTTTTAAGTGTGAATGTGGTAAGGAATATAAAGCTAGGAATAGTCTTTGGTATCATAAACAAAAATGTGATTATTCTATTGATGATATAAATAATATAACTGATATAACTGATAATGCAGGTAATATTGATATATCTAATCCAAATATTGTAGTTGAATTGCTAAGACAAAATCAAGAATTTAAAGAATTAATTATTGAAACTAATAAACAAATGAAAAAAAATGATGAAAATAATACTCAACTGCAAAATAGATTAGTTGAAATTTGTAAAGAAGGTAAAAATATTAATAGTGGTAATACAATTAACAATAATAATAATCAAAGATTTAATATTAACTTCTTTCTTAACGATACCTGCAAAGATGCTATGAGTATTACTGAGTTTCTTCAAAATATGGTTATTAATTTAAGTGAAATTGAATACATTGGTAATCACGGTTATGTAAGTGGTATGACAAAAATGATAATGGATCGATTAAAGAGTATGGATATTACAAAACGTCCAATTCATTGCACTGATATAAAACGAGAAACCATGTATATTAAAGAAGATAATGGTTGGTCTAAAGATACAGATGAACTTCAAAAATTAAGAAGAATATTAAGTCGCATATCAATGACAAATTATCGTACGGTTCCTGACTGGAAAACAGAAAATCCTGAATCTGAAGTTATGGAAACTCGTGCATATGATTTTTGTTATAAAATGATGAGTGCAATATTAGGGGATGTTGAAGACGAACAAGTTAAATTAGATAACAAAGTTATTAAAACATTAGCGAAAGAATTATACATTAGTAAATAAAATTATATAGAAAATTGATATAAATCTATTTATTCATATTATTGTAATATTAATATGAATAAAATTGATACAGTACCATTCGAACAGATTTGTAATTATTATGATACTGTATTAAATCTAGATAAGACTACATATAAATCTCCTAATGATGAACCTACACCAATGAATTGTGTTCAAGAAATGTTTGAAATTATACCTAATGATTTTTGGAAACAACCTAATCTAAAAATATTAGATCCCTGTTGTGGTAATGGTAACTTTAGCGTTCATTCATATCATAAATTGATTCCTCACCATAGTGCAGACACCATATTACAAGACATTTTATATTTTAATGATATAAATGAAGATAGATTAAATAATGTTAAAAATATATTTGATAATGATAAGTATAATCTACAAATTACTCAAGAAGACTTTTTAACAAAACAATATAATACTTTGTATGACCTTATTCACGTTAATCCTCCTTATGCAAAATTACTTGAAAATGGTAAAAGAGCTTCAAAAAATCATAATTTAATTAAAGATTTTATTAAAAAAGCATTATCTATTTTAAAACCTAATGGGTATATGTTATTTATTACACCCGATAATTGGATGTCATATGCAGATAGAAATGATTTAATTAAAATATTAACTAGATTACAAATAGTTCATCTTGATATACATCGTGCTAAAAAATATTTTAAAAAAATTGGTTCAAGCTTTACATGGTATCTCATACAAAATAAAACTGCAGATTCTAATATTAACATTTCTGGTATATGGAAAGGTATTGAATATAATAGCTCTGTTCCATCTATAGAACGTAAATATATACCATTGTTATACACTAATGATGTATATAATATACTAGCTAAAACTGTTGATAATAATAGTCTTGCGAAATATCAAGTACAAACCAGTAGTGATTTACATAAATACACAAAAAGAGATCTTATTCAAATTGAACCTGATAATATACATAAATATAAACTAATACATACACCAAAACAAACTTGTTATGCATCTAGACCTCATAAATTTCAAGATGGTTACAAAGTATTTATATCTACAACTGACAAATACAAAATATTTGTAGATAACTGTGGAATGACACAATCTATTGTATTTATTCGTTGTTCTTCACTAGAAGAAGCTAACCAAATTAAAAAAATACTCGAACATCCGTTGTATGTTTTTATTAATAATATATGTAGATGGGGAAATTTTAATAATATACGTATTTTACAAAGCTTTCCTATACCTAACGTTGAAAATATTGATGATATCTATCACTACTTCAATATTAATCAACAAGAAATAAACTTTATTAATAAACATTAATAGATATATGTTGTTATTGTTCAACATATATTATGGAATCACGACCTGATTGGGATACTTATTTTAAAGATATAGTTAAAGTTACAGCTAAAAGATCACCTTGCGAACGTTTAAAAGTTGGATGTTTAATTGTTAAAGATAACCGGATTATTAGTCAGGGATATAATGGTTTTTTACCTGGATGCCCTCACGAAAGTATTGTTAGAGATAATCATGAACAAGCTACCGTTCACGCCGAACAAAATGCTTTATGCGACTGTGCTAAAAGAGGGGTTTCTTGTAATGAAGCTACTGCATATATTACACATTATCCTTGTTTAATATGTACTCGTTTATTAATTGCATCAGGAATTAAAACAATCAAATATATTGACGAATACAAAATAGATGAATTAGTAGATCACTTTTTAAAACAAAAAAATATTTCATTAATTAAATTACATTAAAATTTTTTAATCATTTTTCGTTTTATAATTTGGGTCAGCGTTATCACACAATTGAGGAATATGACCTGTTATCTGTTTAAATAATTCAATGCAACGCGCTTCATATGCATGATATGTCTGTGCTATAACATTTATTGGGGCTCCTAGTATTTCAACTTGCACTGTCACTTCAGGCAATTTCCAACTGTAAAATTCCCATTTATTACCTTCCAATAAATCAGTTTCAATTGTATGATATAAATGAGCGTTTGTTACTGACATCTTTCCTGGATTTGGTTCTCCACGTTTATTATTTCTTTCTGCTACACAATGACCGCATAAATATGAACCCCAACGTGCTTTCATTCCTGTTCTTGTTCCCCCTATTTTCATAATTTCATTATTTCTTGTAATTATGTAAATATGTTCTGCAGTTTCTTTCCAATTATTTGTATCTATCGGCACCGTTTTTATAGTTGTTCGTCTTGTAGTTGAATCGTCTAATACAATATCCGCCATTTTTATAAATTTTGAATCTGTTGCCCTACTACAATAATCTGTTACTGTAAGTGTTTCACTTTTTAATTCTTTCTTCCATTTTATACGGGCACTTTCTCCCTCCATAAATTTACTATTTGACATAAATGATGTCATTCTATATATTAATTTTAAATATCTCCTAATTTTGATGTTTATTATTTATATTTTATCACGTATTTTCTCAATTTTTTACAAATTCTGTAAATATTCTACACAATCATTCACAAATTCTAAATCACTCTTTACTACTGGGTCTGTATATCGAGAAATAAATATTGATGACATTATATTATTTAAATCACCCATACTTGCATCTAAACGCAATAATTCACCTGTTTTTATATTAAATAATCGAAATATCTTTTCATTATCATTACGCATATATCTCATATTCCATAACCAAGCATAAATTACTAGTTGTAACATATGATCTTGAGTTAATTCACTCGTACATTTTAATTCCCAGATTGTTGTTTCTGTTATTAAATCTACTCTTGCATTAAAACGAAACTTTTTTCCTGGTAATATACGTTCTACAAATTTATCAATATATTCATGTTCTCCATCCATAGATGAATTCATTATATATTCTTCAATTAAAGGAGAACTATTTTGACAATCTTCACTTACTGTACTCTTTAAACGATCTATACATTGGGTTACCGCTTCTTCATCCAGCCAATTATATTCATCTTTTTCTATTTGATTTAATTTAAAATATAAAGACTCTTGGATTGCTGTATTTATATTTGCCATATACAAATAATCATTTATCGATTCTATTTTTTCTGGTAAATTATTTATTATTTCTAATAAAAACTGTTGCTGTTTTTCGTGTAGGTTCTCTATATTCATATCTATTATATCATATAATACACTATCTTTTGTATTATTCGAAGAACAATTATTCCACGCATTTAATAAATGATCATAATATACACACGGTATTGCTATACCATTTAAATCACTTACTTCTTCATAAAACCCTTTTCTCGTTTGAATTATACTTGGTATCTCTATATTCTCTATTATATCTTTTTCTTTTACAAAAATACGTTCCAATATAGAACAAATATGCTGATTTGTTTCTTCAGGTATAAACTTTATTAATTCAGTTGGTGTTACTTTTATTGGCAGATTTGTTTCCTTTTCGTCACCCACCATAAATAATGTTTGATGTTGACCTTTAAAATGAATATAGTCTTCCTGTTTCATATCAAGATGACTCATATGTAAAAATTCTAATGGTCTATCCTCTCTTCTTGTATTACTCTCAAGTACATATAAACCATTTAATGAACGAGTACACGCCACATATAATGTACTCGGGCATATATTTCGTGGTAAATTTCGAGCATAATATTTAAAATATGAATTATCAAACCCTACCAAAAATACATATTTACGTTGTCTACCTTTTACAGAATGTAATGTGGAAAATACTATCTTTCCATCTATTATTCTTTGGTCTATATCACTATTTTCTAACATTGGAACATGAACCGGAATATTTTTTTCTACTAACAAGTTCTCTAATCTTCGAATATTACTACGTTCTCCTTTTACAGATGGACCTAATATAAATATATCACTCGGTTTTACTCCTTCATCAAATAATTTGTTAATTTCAGCACAAACTATACGTTCTATATTATACCTCGAATTACGGATATATTGCACTTTTACATCATCACGACAAGCTTCCATACGAGGTTCTCCTAACATTACATTATTTACAAATGAACTTATTTGATTTGTTATTCTATATGACATTTTCATCGTACATTTTTGAAATTTTTCGGTGTTTAATAATGGATGTTCCTTCCATATTAATTCAGCTAACGTTAGAAAACGAATATCCGAACCTTTAAATTCATACAAACCTTGCATATAATCACCTAATACTAATAACTGTACTGGAGAACCCATATCTTTTATAAATTTTGCTACTAATTTAAAATATAATAATGTCATATCTTGTGCTTCATCTATTACTACTATGTCAAAAGTTGGGATTTTTTTGTTTGGTTCCATTTTATTCTCTACTATTTTTTTTATTTCATTATCTACATGCGCTTTACAATTGTAATAACATACAGCCAAACTATGATATGTATGAATTGTTAAATTTTCTATATTTACATTCTTTACCTTTTCTCGAACTTCATTTTTTAATGCCTTATTATAAGTTATTTGTATTACCTTTTGACAAGAATATTTTTTTGATATCTCTAATATTGTTGTTGTTTTTCCTGTTCCTGCTACAGCATCTACTACGATATTATTACCTTCACCTGTTACATCTATTATATTTTGTTGTTCTTTACTTAACATTTACCTTACAATTGGAGAACCTGGACTATAATAATAAAAGAAAATATTTATATATTGTTTATTTTATTGTATTTTTTACATTTTTTTTGAGTTACTATCAATTTTTTATTTACAGGTTCTCCAAATTGTATAATTTATTCCCATACAATTATATATTTATTCAATAAAATATATTTTTTCTATAATCTGGAGAACCTAACTAATTTAAACAAAACAATTATAAGTAATAATGTTATCAAAAACAATGATTTTGGAGAACCTAATTCAAACAAAACAAATATAAGTAATAATGTTCTCAAAAACAATGATTTTGGAGAACCTAGACCAAACAAAACAATTATAAGTAATAATGTTCTCAAAAACAATGATTTTGGAGAACCTAATTCAAACAAAACAAATATAAGTAATAATGTTCTCAAAAACAATGATTTTGGAGAACCTAATCCTCATTCAATATATAACTATTTATAAAAGTATTTCTTTCTTCTGGAGTCATTAATCCCCAAATAAATTTAGTATTTCGCCTTCGTTTATGTGGTAAATTGTTCATTACCATATATAATCTTAATTCGTGGGGGGTTTTATCTTTTAACATGAAGTGTCGTTTAAATGTTGTTTCTAATTTTTGGGGTAAATATCTCATATTAAGTGTATAATTATGGAACAAATACAAATCAACTAATAATATGAACTCATTATATTGAGTTAAATATATACTTTCAATTAAATTAATATCTTTATTGTAATTACGTATATCTCGTAATAGGTTGTTACTTTGTGTTGTATAGGTGTACGGTACTATATGTTTAAAAATAACATGTTTTGGTATATTAGTTTTACAAGATAAGTCATTTATTACACAATTATTCATATAATAATTACATATTAAATCTTTATGTTGGAGAACCTGATAAATAAAAAATTGAAAATAAATGAAATAATTTACATTTTCCAACTATATACAAGTATTTTTATACAATAATGTCATCAAAAGCAGCAGTTAGGTTCTCTCGTCGTAATCGTGGAATGGCACCAATAAATGAAGAAAAAGATGAAAAATCAATGAGTCAGCAAGCAATATATCATTCAAATACACTAGATTGTAAAATATTAAGATATCCTCAAGGAGAAATATATCGTGGCCAGACTAAAAATGGTAACAGACATGGAAAAGGTCAAATGATACATAAGAATGGTGTAGTTTATGAAGGATTATGGGAAAATAATAAGCCGTATCACGTTCAAATATCTATTTATGATGATAGATTTACAGAAAATATGAATCATATAGTAAATGATATACTGTTGAGATATGATAACAAATATAAGTAAAAAAATTATAAAAAAATAAAAAAATACCTTAATTGGCATTTTTTTATTTGTTTTTGCGCGTATAATATTGTCTTTTTCTAGTTTTAATACCAACAGTGGTTCTAAAATTCTTGTTATTTTGTATGGCTCTTAATAAACGCATTTGTTTAATAGCCTTTTTTTTGCTAGTGCATTTTGCAAATGTTTTTTTATTAATAGGATTATATACACGATAGCAATTTCTATTTCTAACTTTTCTAGTTTTATATGGCATAATATAAAATATTATAAGATTTTCTTTTGCAATAGTTGAAGATCATTAAATTTTTTATTATTTTTTGTAATAGAATATTCTGTTTTTATTTTATAATCTAAATTAATAAATGGTATATAATAATCATTAGCAGTAAAATATTTAATTTTATGTCTTATAGATTCGTTGTATTTATCGTCACCAATATTTAATGATAATTTACCAGTAATAACATCGTGAAATTCACTACTACAATATTTATCTTTAATACAGTCATATCTTATTTGAATACTATAATTATAATCTCTAACATTATGGTTGTAATAATATGTATTATGAATAAAATCAAAATTGTTATACCAATATGTAAATTCATTATTTGTTTTTAAAATGGAGAACATTAAACTTTTAGAATAAGGAAAAGGTTGTATAGCAATTTTTGCGTATTTATACATATTAATAATTGAAATATGTATAAATAATACTGTATTTTCTATATGTTTTATAAATCATACATAGTTTTAATTTTTAAACAAAAAGAAAAATCGGTATTATTCATATTTAAAATACGTCCGTGTTCGTCGAATAATCGAATACGCAATCTTTGTATATCAACAGGTCCAAAATAAATTCTAGGCTCTGATACAATAGACATATCATTGTCTAATAACATACTAAAATGAGAACCTTTAATAGAAATCCTAGCTAATATATCATCATTTAATATTGATTGATTAAAAATACTTATGAATGGACTGTTAGAATTTTTGTTAAAATCATCAACCGATAAATAAACATATCTATTATTTTTAGGTTCTATAATAGATTCACCGTGATAATAATAATTATCAATATAAATAGCTTGTCTAAACCCAAGATTCCAACCAATTTTTTTCGAAATATCAATATTATCAATAATACCATCAATATTACGTGTAAAATCTAAAGTAATACTGTTAATTTTGAAAAATTCATTACCTACAGCAGAAACCGAAACTTTTCCACTTCCAGAACCATCACTAGTTAAATTAACTGTAAAACGAATATATGAAAATATAGACTGTGGTTCTAACATATTTTGATTTTGGTCTAACGGACATATAGTTTTGTTAATAACTTCAATAAAATCATTTGAGTTATAATTACCATCAGGTATAATAAAAACCTTATCAGTATTTATCGTAATATCATTAGCAGATGCATCCTTTGTATTATGATTAACATTTAAATATAAGAAGTTGTTACCATTACTACGTGATATACCATAAAATGATAATGGTAGTTCTAAAGCACTTAGTTCCATAGATACAACTTTTGAAAACTTAGTAGTTAATTGAACTGTAAAATCAGAACTTTGAGTAGTATGAAGAGTTTCACGAAAGCGTGTATCTATATTTACACATTTAGTAATAACTCTAGTATTAATAGGATTAATACGTCCTGGTAAAAAATCACTGTTACTAGTGTAAACATATTCAGTTACAGGTCTATTTAATAAATTATGCTCTCTAGATGCTGTTGTATTATCCGGATAAGGTACATTATAATTATCTAATTTGTAGTTCTTAGGTATTGTTGTAGGATGATGTTCCTCGTCAATACATTTTTCAGAAATAATTTTTTTTTTTGCAATATCTAAGAAATTTATCAAATTAGTTTTATGTCGTTTATCTATATGCCCGCTTTGCAATAATTGTTCTCTAATTTCATACTCCTTTAGCTCAATATCTGCTACAGTATATTTCTTTCGTTTCTTTAATCGAAAAAAATTTTCAAGGTCATAAATAGTATAATTATTAATATCTAAATCGAGATTTTCCATTACTTACTATTTATAGATATAATTATATTCTTTATAGAATAACTAATAAAAACTCGTGCGTTAAATATTTATTTATTAAAATATTTCTTTTCGCATTCTTTAGTATAGAAGAGAATATTATGTCGAATTATACTGAATTAAGAAAATTTCAAACTTTACATAATAGTTTACATTATACTTTACCCTGTAATACATTACCATCATGCCATAACGGTCACGGAACAGTAGTAACAACACCAACAGCAGTTGTACCTACTCATGATACATCAGCCAGTTCAACCTGTATTTTACCATCTACGTGTGTTACTAATACAGGTGCAGTTATATCAACAGATGTATTATGTAATAGTAACGTTAAGTATGTAACAAAAACAGTAAAAACATATTTAATTACTCCTACAAAAAATGGTACAATAGGCTTTTTAGTAGAAAAGAGCTTACCATTTACAATAGGCCAATCTATAAGTTGTAGTGTAGTAGATAGCCCCGATAATTATTTTAATGGAACTGTATTTGATTATGACGCAAACGCCGGGTTTTTATCAATTGGAAATATTGATAATGTAACTGGAAATTTTAGTACAAGTGTAGCATATGATGTAAATTTAATATTGTTTGACCCTGAAGTTGTAAAATTAAAAGAACGTATGGATAGATTATATAAATTTTTATTTCAAGTAGATTTGCATTTAACACCAACATATGATCCTACTGTAGTACAATTATCATATTTTGATAAAAAAATGTACAATTTACTTTATTATTTGTTTTTTTATGATATGAGAGCTGAATCAACATATGTTTTAACAGAAGCATATTTGATGACTCAAATTAATATATTATATATTTGGTTTTTCGGTCAAAACTTAGATTTAAACTTAAGCTTCAATCCTAATGCAAGCGATCATTTATATAAACATAAAAACGAGGTAGTAGTTTTAAATAATTTAAAGGCTAAGATATTTGAATTGTATTGGTATTTATTTTCTGTAGATTTAGAACAATTCCCTCAATTTGATCCTAATCCTATTGGCTCTACTTAATTTTAGAATATGTTAAACGTAATTGTAAAATTTTTATTCATTATATATATATATAATATAGAATGAGTGCAAAAACGCCTATTAAAGATTTATCCGCATCCGGAACTTTTACATTAGCTGGAAGTGCCCATATATCTGGTGATTTAAAATTAGGAAATACTACTTTAAATGAATCCAACTTAGGAACAATTGGTAGTGGAGGTAATGGTGCTACTGGTCCAACTGGTCCTGCCGGTGTTTCTGGTGCTGCCGGTACTCCTGGTCCTGCCGGTGCTGCCGGACCTGCCGGTGCTGCCGGACCTGCTGGTGCTGCCGGTGCTGCTGGTGCTGCCGGTCCTGCCGGTCCTACAGGTTCTGCTGGTGCTGAAGGACCTACAGGTGCTGCTGGTGCTGACGGTGCAACTGGACCCACTGGCCCTGCTAATGGACCCACTGGTCCCGAAGGGCCTGCAGGACCCACTGGACCCCAAGGTCCTGCTAATGGACCCACTGGCCCTGCTGGACCTGCTGGCGCCCAAGGTCCTGCCGGTGCTACTGGTGCTGCTGGTCCAACCGGACCTTTAGGTCTAAACGGTCCTCCTGGTCCTACTGGTAATCCTGGTGCTACCGGTCCTACTGGTCCTTCCAGAATATTACCTGTTCCTGCAGGTTGGGATTATGATAACGTTCAAAGTAACCCAGGAACTCCAGGTGAAATATACTATGGATTTAATCCAATTGTAGGTCAAACTACCACATATCAACGTATTTTATATATGTTTTTTAAATTAGATAGTGATCCTGTAGGAGAATGGTTAGTTACCACATTTTCCACTCCTTAAACATTTTTTTTATTATTTTTTATTATATAAAGCATATAATCGTGTGTTTATAAATATATTTTAATTTTAATATATTTATAAATATTTTTAATAATACTTAATTTATCAACTGAGTAGTCACATTAAATATTTAATTAAAAATATTATAGTTAAAAAATGCAATAAAAAGTGTAGATATAATTATATACATACACTTTGTGAATGTTTACAAACACTAACGTTGGACCTACCGGACCTACCGGACCTACTGGAGAAGCTGGCGTAGCTGGAGCAGCCGGAGCAGCAGGAGCAGCAGGATCAGCTGGACCCACTGGACCCACTGGTAATCAAGGATTACGTGGTTATCAAGGTTTAACTGGTCCCACAGGTAAGACTGGACCCCTTGGACCTACAGGTGCTAGTGGATTAGTTGGCACTAATTTCGATCAAGATTTATCTATGAATAAAGATTTACATATTTTTGGAAATTTAACAACTGAAGGAAATAATACATTAAACGGTTCAACAACTGTAACTGGTACTATTGATGTTACAAATACTGTTAATATTACTGGTAAAACATTTCTTCAAAATGATGTTACTTTATACGAGAGAGCATTTATTAAAGGTGATGCAGTTCTGTATGGAGAAACATTTTATGATGGTGTACCTACATATTATAACGATGCAAAATTTAAAAAAAATGTTGAAATTAAAGATTTAAATGTTGATGATGCATTATTTAACGGAACTGTTAATTTAACACAAGATTTAAGTGTTAATGGTAACGTTCAAGTAAATCAAAATTTAAATGTAGATGGTGCATTGACCGTACAAGGAGTTCAAGTGACTACTTCAGCTGTATCTACTATTGCTAATATTAGTGCAACTGTTATAGATGTATCTAATACATTAAGCGTTCAAAGTGATGCATCATTTAATGGAAATGTTTATTTAACAAAAGATTTAAGTGTTAATGGCAACGTTCATGTTGATAAAAATTTAAATGTGGACGGACAACTTACTATTCAAGGTATCGATGTAACTACTACTACTTCTACTACATCAAATATTACTAACTTAAATGTAAGTGTTGCTGATATTTCAACAAATGCAACAGTCGGGGGAACTCTCGGTGTTACCGGAATAACAAATATGTCTGATGCCGTGGTAAACGGAAAATTAGATGTATCCGGTGTAGATATTAGTAATAATTTAGAGGTATCTGGTAATACAAATGTAGTTGGCACATTAGGAGTTACTGGAAAAACAACTGTTACTGACTTATCTGCTACAAATATTAGTGCCAGTGGTGCTACTACAATAGATAATGTATCTGTTGCTAATGCTGCTGTATTTAGCGGAGAAACAACATTATCTACTGTAACTATTGCTAATGATGCATCATTTAATGGAAATGTCTATTTAACAAAAGATTTAAGTGTTAATGGTAATGTTCATGTTGATCAAAATTTAAATGTTGATGGACAACTAACAATCCAAGGTATTGATGTCACTACAACTACTTCTACCACTTCAAACATTACTAACTTAAATGTAAGCGTTGCTGATATTTCAACAAATGCAACAGTCGGGGGAACTCTTGGTGTTACAGGAGAAACTAACTTATCCAATTTAATTGTTGCTAACGATGCATCATTTAATGGAAATGTCTATTTAACAAAAGATTTAAGTGTTAATGGAAATGTTCATGTTGATCAAAATTTAAATGTTGATGGACAATTAACAATCCAAGGTATTGATGTCACTACAACTACTTCTACCACATCAAATATTACTAACTTAAATGTAAGCGTTGCTGATATTTCAACAAATGCAACAATTGGGGGAACTCTTGATGTATCAGGAAATACAACATTAACTAATGCTAGTATTAGTAACGATATTTCAGTAATTGGAACAACATCATTAGCTGGTGTAACAGCTAGTGGAAATGCAACAGTAGCTGGAACATTAGGTGTTACTGGAGATACTACATTAACTAATGTATCTGCCTCAGGTAATTCTATTGTAGGAGGCACATTAACAGTAGGTGATTCTACAACATTAGCTGGTGTAGCAGCTAGTGGAGATGCAACTATAGGAGGAACATTAGGAGTTACTGGCGCTACAACATTAGCTGGTGTAGCAGTTAGTGGAGATGCAACAGTAGGAGGAA
>Ga0181394_1000664_pt1 | contig 15008 bp, 19 predicted proteins | sample 17SPOviralmetaG_FD_130123 | JGI IMG/M metagenome (GOLD analysis project Ga0181394, IMG submission 130123) | Marine viral communities from the oligotrophic San Pedro Time Series (SPOT) site, San Pedro Channel, CA, USA - 17 SPOT_SRF_2010-11-23 | ecosystem: Environmental > Aquatic > Marine > Strait...
TCCTATGGAGTTCTTAGCTGGCGAAGGAATAAATACAGTTGCTTCAGGACAAACACTTACTATTACAGGAGAATTAGCAAGTACATCAAATATTGGTGTGGCTTCTTTTAATTCAGGCAATTTCACGGTCTCTTCAGGTGATGTGACCGTAACTACAGTAGATGGAGGAACATTCTAATGAAAATATGGAAAAAAATTAAAAGTTTTTTTGCTAGTGCTCCTTTAACTTTGACTAAAGATATGGAAATAGATTTATCAGATTTAAAAAGTAAAACAAAAGCACAACTAGAAAAACTAGGAAGAAAAGTAGGTCTTGAATTAGATAAAAGACTTACAAAAGATAAACTTATAAAACAGATTAAGAAACATTGTAAATAATGACAACGGTAATTAAACCAAAAAGAAGTGAAACGGCAAGTGCTGTACCATCTGCTGGTGTATTAGCAATTGGTGAATTAGCAATGAATGTTACGGATGGTAAATTTTATACTAAAAAATCTGATAATTCAGTTGTTGAAGTTGGTGGTGCAGGTTCAGTTACACTAGCTAATGTTATGACAAACGGTGCTTCAACGACAGTAGATTTATTACTTGACCAAGGTGCAAATTTAATATTTGAAGGTAATTTATCAAACGCATATGAAACAACTTTGACAGCTGCTGAACCTACTGCTGATAGAACAATAACATTACCAAATCAATCCGGTGTTTTAGCAACTGAAGGTGATAATCTTGCTTTTAGTATAGTATTTGGAGGATAATAGTGGCGAGTACATTTAAAAATGCAGGACTTGATGTAGGAGTTTTAGATAGTTCAGCAGGAGATATTTACACAGCCTCTGGCTCTGGTGTTACTGCTGTTATTCATGCAGTTTACATTTCTAATTTAAGTTCAACAAATATTGCAAGAGTAAATGTAAAAGTTACTATTGATGGTGGTTCAACTTTTAGACATGTGGGTAGAAGTTTAGAGGTAGATGTGAATAATACTTTAGTTTTAGATAAACCTATCAATTTAGAAAATAATGATAAGATAAGAATTTATGCAGACCCAAATCCAGATAGTTCATCTGTTGATGTAGAAGCATATGTAAGTATATTGGAGATTAGTTAATGGCTATTAATAATCATGTTGTTAATTCAGGTGGTCGTGGTAACAATATGTTTAGCGAAACATTCCACGGTTTAAGAAGAACAACAGACGGTAAACTATATTACACATTAAGAGATAAAAATGTAGGTACTTTTAGTAATGATGGTGGTACAACAGAGTTATCAAGCGACGCTGATTTTGTTGCAATAATAGAAGAGTTTATATCTGGCAAAGATGAAACTTTTGCAGGTGATGGTTCAGATACTACATTTACTTTAGATACAACTGGTCATTATGCAAATACCATAGCAGTATTTGTAGATAGAACAAGATTAGTTGCTGATACTGATTATACTGTATCGGGCACAACTTTGACTTTTACTTTAGCTCCTCACAATGGCGCAAATATATTTGTTAGAAAAATTAAAAAAGAGTATAAAAACGAATCAACAAATACCTTTCAACAATATAAGTTTGAAAGTGGTAGAAATCATTATAAATTAAATAGTGATGGAAAACTTGTAAAAGTAGAAAATAAAAAAATGCCGGTTGACGAAACAAATTTTCCAGATGATGTATTAGATAGTGAATTTGCAGCCTACAATGGGGCTTCAATTGTTAATTCAACCACATATACTTATGAGGGATAGTATAAATAGAGGTAAAGGATAAAAATGGCAGATACTTATAAAGCATTGATTAAATTAGACAACGATGGCATATCTAATGGTGGCAGTGTACAAAAAGTTTTTTTTGTTCCAGATGGCTCCGAAAGTACACCATGGATAGATTGGATTAATAATTCACAATATTCAATAGAAGATTGTTCATCTGAATGTGATGTAGGGTGGATTAAACAAGATAAAACAGGATTAATAATAGATTCTAATAAGTAGAGGTAAAAAGTGGCAGATTTTGTATTAGGAAGATTAAAATTTAAATGGCGTGGTGATTGGGCTGTATCTACTGCCTATTTAATTGACGACATTGTAAAATATGGTGGTAACACATATGTTGTTATTAGCAATCACACCTCTCAATCTTCAGTAGAAAATTTTTATACAGATTTATCAGCTAGTAAATATCAATTACACACAGAGGGTCTTTTCTTTAAAGGTAATTGGGTAGGTAATGTATTTTATAAGTTAAATGATTTAGTCAAATTTGGTGCATTTCAATATAGATGTACAACACAACATACTGCTACAGATAACTTTGATACTTCAAAATTTGCTGTCTTTAATGAGGGTTTACAATGGGAAGACACTTATGATGTAAGTACACAATATCAAGACGGAGATGTAGTGTCTTATGGTGGTTATACTTATGTTTATGTAAACTCAACTCCTAGTGCAGGTAATACACCTACAGACAATGCATATTGGGATGTAATAACTACAGGTTATAATAACACAGGTACATACTCTCACGGCACGGCTTATAAAACTGGAGATGTTGTACAATATGGTGGTAACACATATGTTGCAAAAGCAAATGCTTCATCACAATATCCGTCAAATACAAACGGAACATTAAACTCAACTTATTGGGATTTAGTTGTAAAAGGTTTTGATTTTCAATCAGGTGGTTATAGTGCAACTACAACTTATAATATTGGTGATGTTGTAAGATACACTTCATCAACTTATCTTGCAATACAAGATAGAATTCTTAATGTTCAACCAGATACAGATGGTGCAAAATGGCAGTTAATGGCTCAAGGTTCTGAAACTGCTGTATTATCTACAAGAGGTGATTTATTAATTCAAAGTGCTTCAGGTGCAGCTAGATTACCTATTGGTACTCCCGGTTCTGTTTTAACAACAGATGGTACTGACCCAACTTGGTCAGCTGCTGAAGGAAAAAATGTTTACTATGTTGCAAACTCTGGTTCTGATTCAAATCCAGGTACACAATACTTACCTTTTAAAACACTTTACTATGCATTAGGCCAAACCACATCAGGTGATATAACAGATTTTGATACAATAACAGGAGGTACAGGTGGTACTCCAGGTGTTTTTGATGTAACACAATCAGCTACAGACGGTTCAGGTACAGGTGCTCAAGCTAGAATAACAACAGATGGTTCATCAACACCTACAGTTGTAATTATAAATGGTGGTTCAGGACATGCAGCTGGTGATGTAGTTACTTTTTCAGGTTCTAATATAGGTAGTTCTTCAAATGTAACTATTACTGTGGTCTCTGCTTCTGTTGGTGATGTTGTTTATGTTAAAAACGGTGTTTATAGAGAAACTTTACCAATGCGTGTACCAGCAGGTGTTACAGTACAAGGTGAAAGTTTAAGAGGTACAGAAATTAGACCTAAGTCAAGTACGGGTCATCAAGTAAAAACGGTTTCAATTACATCCAATCTTACTGGTGCTACTAACGCAACATATAATTATGTTCATGCTAATGCTACAAGTGGTTCAGGTATTGCAGCTTCTTTTGTTGCAAATGTTGTGGTATCAGGTGGTGCGGCTTCGTCTGTTACAATTTATCACGGTGGTACAGGTTTTGTAGTAGGCAATACAATTACAATTCCAAAAGCGAGTGTAGGTGGAGGTTCAGGTGGTGATTTAGTTTTAACAGTTGCTTCATTAGAAAATAATGACGCTTCTAATATGTTCTTGGTGAACAATACAACTAATATTGTTCAGTTATCAATGAAAGGTTTAACAGGCACACCAACTGCTGGTGCGACTGGAAAGGCTGCTGTTATATCATTAGACCCTAGTGGTTCTATAACATCTGCCTCGCCTTATATTCAAAACTGTACATCTTTAAACGGTACTGCAACAGGTGTTCAAATTGACGGACTTTTACATAGTGCAGGTAATAAATCTATTTTATGTAATGACTTTACACAAATTAACTCTGACGGTAAGGGTGTTCATGCATTAGGTGGTGGTCGTGGTGAGATGGTATCAGTCTTTACTTACTATAACGCAATTTCTTTTCAAGCAGAATCAGGAGGCTTCATTAGAGGTCTAAACTGTTCATCTGGTTATGGTGAACAAGGTGCTGTTGCAGACGGAACATTAGCTTCTGAAGCTCCTTTAAATGTTCAAGGTCGTGGTGAAATGGTTAAATATAACAGCACAACATTTGTTGGAGCTGCTACCGAAAGTGATTTTGCAGATACAGTTACAACTTCAGGAACGCCGACAGCAGCTACAATTGTGGGTGTTACTTCAGGTGCTACTGCTACAATAATTAGAGTTAATGTATCATTAGACCATGTTCATATTACAGGAAGAAGTGGTAATTTTCAACAAGGTGAAGTAGTTACAATTACAAAAGATGATAGTTCAACTTTTCAAGTTTCGTTAGATAGTTCATTTGGCGATAGTACAGCTGCTCAAACAGGACAAATAGGTCCTTTAATTGCTATAGATAGTACAGACGAAACATTAGCTAGTGCAACTTCAATTAAAGTAGGTTCAAATGTTCTCTTTGCTGGCGACACAAATAAATTTTACAGAATTTCAGCTGTATCAGAAAATAACACATCTGCTAAAACAGCATTAATCAGACTAACAGAAAGTGTTACATCAGCTAGAGCAATTGCAGATAATGAAGAAGGTGATATTACTACAAAATTTTCAAATGTTCGTTTAACAGGACATGACTTCCTAAGTATAGGTACTGGCGATTTTACTACATCAAATTATCCAGCTACTGCTTCACAACCAGCAGACCAATCAGATGAAGTTACAGAAACAAATGGTGGTCGTGTTTACTTCTCATCTACAGACCAAGACGGTGATTTTAGAGTTGGTGACTTATTCAGAATTCAACAGTCAACTGGTATTGCAACTCTAAACGCAGACGCATTTGACCTTTCAGGTCTTTCTGAATTACAACTTGGTTCAATTGGTGCTGAATTAGGTGCAACAATTAATGAATTTAGTACAGATGAAACTTTTGGTAACGATAGTAATACTGCTGTGCCTACAGAAAGAGCTGTAGTTGGTTTCTTAAAAAGAGACCAAATGGGTACAGACGCTATGGTACCTCCAACAGGTACTACATCACAAAGACCAACAGGTGGTAATTTAAAAACTGGCGCATTAAGATTTAACTCAACACTTGTAACATGGGAAGGTTACAACGGTTCTCAATGGACAGGTTTAGGTGGTGGTAATCCATGGTCTACTCAAACCTCAAGTTTTAGTATAGCCTCTAATGATAGAGTTTTTGTAGATACTTCAGGTGGTGCTGTAACAGCAACATTACCTGCTTCACCTTTAACAGGTGACCAAGTATCGTTTATAGATTTAGCAGGAACATTTGATACAAATAATTTAACAATTGCTAGAAATAGTTTAAAAATTATGGGACTATCGGAAAATTTAGTTGTAGCACAAGAAGACGCTGGTATTTCTCTTGTTTATACTGGTTCTACATACGGTTGGAAATTAATAAATAATTAATATAAATAGTGTATAAGGTACAAAAATGAGTAACTATAGAGATTTTAAAAACAAAAATACAAGATTTACTGGCACAACAGGTATTGATTTACCTGTAGGTACTACTGGTCAGAGAGCTACAACTTTTGGTTCTGGTACTTTAAGATTTAATACTACCACAGGTTTGATGGAGTATTATACGGGTTCAGATTGGAAAGCTGTTGACGCTCCACCAGTTGTTACTGCTTTTACAGTTGACGGCGGTTCAGATGTTACATCTGCTAATGTTGATAATTCAGGAGGTGGTACTTTTACTATTGAAGTAAAAGGTTCTCTTTTTGATACTATAGGTGGTACTGCTTCATTTTTATCAAATAATGGTACTACTGTAAACACACAATCTTTAACAAGAAATAGTGCAAACTTATTTACTTGTACAGTTACTAAATCTGATATTTTAAATGCTCAAGAGCCTTACGATATTGTTGTAACAAACGGTTCTGGTTTAGCTGCTTCATTAGCAGACGCAATTTCAGTTGACACTGCTCCTACATTTTCTTCATCAGCTGGTTCATTAGGTTCTTTTGGTGATGGTTCAAGAAGTGGTATTAACCTAGCTGCTGGCGCTACAGACGCTGAAGGCGATACTGTTACTCACTCTATTTCATCTGGTTCAATACCTGCTGGTCTTTCATTTAATACATCTACTGGTGCAATTACAGGAACGGCAGACGCAGTAGGAACAAATACAACATCATCATTTACAGTTTCGGCGGCTACAACAGCTGCTACATCAACAAGAGCATTTACAATTACAATTAATGCTCCTATTGTTACTTCTTATTCATCTAACACAACATTTACTGTGCCTTCAGGTCAAACAACAATTGGTGAGGTTTTAGTAGTTGGTGGTGGAGGTGCCGGTGGCGCTTCACAACCAGGACTACATGAAACAGGTGGTGCCGGTGGAGCTGGCGGATTAATTTATAGACCAGCATTTCCAGTATCACCAGGTGCTTCATTGACAGTTACAGTTGGTCCGGGAGGTAGTGGTAGAACTCCAGGACAACAACCAGGTGGTAATGGTTCTAATTCAGTATTTGGTTCACTAACTGCTCAAGGTGGTGGTGGTGGCGGAGGCGCATATCAATCAGGTCAAGCCGGTGGTTCAGGTGGCGGAGCTTCTCCTGCTGGCGGAAGTCCAGGACCAGGACAACAAGGTTCTCGTCCAGGAGATTCAGGTACATACGGTTTCGGAAATCCAGGAGGTAATCAAACTCCAGGTGGAGGCTCTAGTCAATGTGCTGCTGGTGGCGGAGGTGCTGGAGGTGCAGGCGAGCCAGGTTCACCAAGTAGTAGAGGTGGAAATGGTGGTGCAGGAAAAACATATTCAATTTCAGGTTCTTCTACAACTTATGCAGGAGGTGGCGGCGGCGCTGGTTCTTGTAATGGTTCATACCCACCAGGTTCTGGAGGACCAGGAGGCGGTGCCTCTGGTGGTGGAACAGGAACAAATGGCCGAGGTGGAGGAGGCGGCGGTGGTCGTCAAAACCAAAGCTCTGGTAGTGGTGGTAAGGGAGTTGTTATTATAAAATACTAGTATAAATATTATTATATTATTAAGGTGATTTCATTATGTTTAATTTATTTAAAAAAAATAATCCTAAAGTAACATTTTTTACAGAGGTGGAAGGTTTGATAGAATCTTCTCCTATAGTTCCTTTAATGAATCATATTCCACATTGGTTCAAATCAATTAAACCAGATATAGATAAAACTTCTAGCACTATAAAAAGATGTCCTAGTTTTATAGATTTTTTTAAAAAAGGATATGTTATTAATATGTGGTGTGATTTATATTTAAATGTAAAAAATACCAAAGATGGTATGAGATTTGAATGGAAAACACCAGATGAACAATTTAGTTTTGATACTCATGCCCATGAACAATTTTTAGAACATACGCCTTATCATATACAAGAAAAAACAAAATTCATATTAAAACCTGTATGCCCTTGGAATGTAAAAACTGAAAAAGGTTATAGTTTGTATCAATTTCCTATGTACTATTCTTATAATCCTATATTTGAAGTATTGCCAGGTATAATTCATTCTGATATATATTACACAATTAATCAACAAATGTGTATAATGAAAGAAGGTGAATATTTTATTGAAAAAGGGACACCTTTAGCTGCTTATATACCTTTTAAAAGAGAAGACTATAATTTTGAAATGAAATTTAAAGATAAAGAATTAACACATGATTTAAAAGTTGAAAAAAGATTTATTAAAAGTAAATTTAAAAATAGATTTACTAATTATAAAAAGCATATGGGAGTTGAATATTAATGGCTAAAATAGAAAAACATGATGGTAAATTAATAATTAAAAACAAATATGTGCCTGCTTTTAATTTTGATGATTTAACAAATGATGAAAGTAAAGCTGTAAATTGGGCTCTACAAAGAATTAAACAATTAAAAAATAATGGTGTTTCATATGACATGATTGAAGCTGAGTTAAAGGTTAGATTTAATATTAATGATGTAAAAACATTAAAAGTTCAAGACACATTATTTTATCAAATTTTAAAAGATATGAATTTACCTATAATAGAACAAGGTTATACTGAAAAAAGAGATGAAAAAGGCGAACCATATAGAGTGCCTCATATATCAATAGGTTTAGATGTTGATGAATTAGATATATTGGTAAATAAAATTTTTGATTACACACAAGGGGTTAAAAATATTAAAAAAGGTGATGAGTAATGGATTTAAATTGGGCTTATTACTACTTTCAAAATATCATATCAAAAGAAAATTGTAATAAAATAATTGAATTAGGTTTAAATCAAATTAAAGAAGACAAAAAAAACGGTATAAGCACCGTAGCTGTAACACATGGCGATAAACATAAGGGTGGTTTAGAAGCCGGCAATACATCTATAGCTGATAAAACAGTTGATGAAATAAAATCAAAAACAGATTTTAAAAACACTTATGTTAGAGATAGTGAAATATCTTGGCTAGGAGAAAAATGGATTTATGATTTATTGCACCCTTTAATAAATGAAGCAAATGAAAAAGCTGGCTGGAAATATGAATGGGATAGAAGTGAAAATTTACAATTTACAAAATACGGATTAAATCAATTTTATGGTTGGCATGCTGATGGTAATAATGACCATATGGGTATTGCTAAAAAATTTATACCAGGTGTTTCTCCTGTAAAATCAAATGGTGAACCTGCTGAAAATTATACGAGAGATATAAATTTAGTAGGTAAAATTAGAAAATTAAGCATGACTTTAAATTTAAGTGATGAAACAGATTATGAGGGAGGTAATTTAAAATTTGATTTAGGTCCACATTCTGCTAACAAAAGATACCATGAGTGTACTGAAATAAGACCGAAAGGAAGTGTAATTGTATTTCCTTCTCATGTATATCATCAAGTAACACCTGTTACAAAAGGCACTAGATATTCTCTTGTAATGTGGAGTTGGGGAAGACCATATAAATAGGATTGCGAGGATAATATTATGCAAAGTTCACAAGATTTTTTTAAAGAGAATGGCTATTTAAAGGTTAGTAATTTTATTAGTGATGATGTTCAAAATATTCTTTACTCATATGTGTTAAATTCTGCTCAAAGACTAGCAAACATTCACGAAAATTTAGGTCAAGGAAATTATAATACAACCCGATGGGGCACTTATGAAGACCATCAGGCTTTTGGCGATTATAGTTTATATGGTGATATGATGTTTGATACAATTTTATCAAGCAAAACAGAGCAAATGAAAAATTTAACAGGATTAAATTTATTTCCAACATACAGTTATCACAGACTTTATACAACAGATTCAGTTTTAGATAAACATATTGATAGAAAAAGTTGTGAAGTATCTACAACATTATGTTTAGGTTATGATGTTTCAAATGTAAACAGTAAAATATATCCTGATTACAATTGGCCTATGTGGGTAAAAACTAAAAATAATGAAGATGTACCGGTTCATTTAAAACCAGGAGAAATGTTAATTTATAGAGGTTGTGAGATTGAACATTGGAGAGATAAGTTTAAAGGTAATAATCATGCACAAGTATTTTTACACTATAATGAGGTAGACGGACAATATAATAATTTATATGATGGTAGAAAATTTTTAGGTATGCCACATAACTCGGTAGATATTGAACCAATTCCAACATTAAATGCATTTGACATAAATGATTATACAGTTGAAGATGATAATGGAGAATATAAGTGGACAATAAAGTAAAACAATTTTGGAAACCTCAATTAGTTGATTTAGACCCTAATTTTAAATTTTTATTGGTTGACAATTGGTATACTCCAGAAGAGGAAGAAGCTGTATGGAGTGAATTAGATTTTTATAATCATCAACCTAATATTCAAAGAAGTGAATCTACAATTGTTGCTAGAGATAAAGATGATAAACCTTTAAGTAATTCTTACCGATTTTATATGACAGATTATTATACAGAGGTAGGTTATAAAAAATCTCCTATAACTAATTGTATGTACAAACAAAAAACTCCTGAGTTTCATCACATGCTAAAAGATATTTTACCTTATAGTAGAAGTTTTTTTAGTACAAATAGAGATTCAACTTTAATATCCTATTATGAAGAAAATGACCATTACTCTTCTCATTGTGATACTTTTATGTGGACAAATTTAATCTGGTTTGTAAGAGAACCTAGAAAGTTTGACGGTGGTGATTTTGATTTTCCAGAGTCAAAGATACAAGTAAAACTAAAACATAATAGAGCAATATTTTTTCCTAGTTGTTATTTACATAGAGTATCGCCTGTAAAATTTCATACACCTATTGAAAAAAAAGGTGAGGGTAGATTTACTATTACACACTTTTATTATTGGGAAGCACCAAAGGAGCCTGTTGTAGATGGTAACTAATATAGATGATAATTTTATAGGAACATTTGATAATTATTTTGATGAAGAGTTATTAAATAGATACATAAATCATTTTAACCAAATGACAAGTTTAGGGTTATCAAATGATAGAGGTAATATTCCTTCTACTGAAATTAAAGATAACTCTATTGATTTAATATCATCTAATTTTTGGGGAGTATCTAAAAATGAGTTAGATGTATCATATCTATCAAGTCCTTTTTTAGATGTTTTCTTTCAAAAAATATATCCACAATATGTAAAAAAATTTGATTACATTAATAAACTTGAAAGACATACAATCTATGAAATAAAGATACAGAAAACATCACCTAAAGAAGGATATCATTCATGGCATTCAGAAACAGGAGGTCCTCATAATAGAAATAGGTTGTTAGCATTTACATTATATTTAAATGATGTTGAAGAGAGTGGTGAAACAGAGTTTTTATATCAGAGCATTAGAATTAAACCAAAAAAGAACAGATTAATTATTTGGCCAGCCGCATTTACTCATGTTCATAGAGGCAATCCTCCTTTGAGTAATGAAAAATACATAATTACAGGCTGGGTAGAATATGGTGAATATGTTAAAACACAATAAAAATTATTTTTTTAAAAGTCCAATTTATATAAAAGAACATACAGATATTTTAGATAATCTAAATTTGCTATGCGATAGTTATATTGAAAAAGAAAAACAAAAAGATATTGAAAAAATAAATGATAGAAATAAATTACTGGGTCAAATAGGTGATAAAGGTTGGCATTATCATAGTGAGCCTTTGTATCTTGATAAAAACTTTTCAGATTTTCATAAATTGATTGGTAATAATGCTAGATTTATTTTAGATGATATGGGTTACGATATAACAAATCACAAATTAGTATTTACTGAAAGTTGGGTACAAGAGTTTTCTGAAAAAGGTTCATCAAATCATCATATTCATGCACACGGCAATAATCATATCTCAGGTTTTTATTTTCTAAAAATAAGTAATAAAACATCTTTTCCTATATTTACGGATCCTAGAGTTGGCCACACCATGATGAAACTTCCTGAAAAAAATAAAGATGATATTACAGACGCAACAGATATTTTAAATTTAAAACCTAGTCCTGGAACTTTAATAATGTTTCCGTCTTATTTAGCACATGGTTATCAAGTTGATTTAGGTATAGAACCATTTAGATTTATACATTTTAATTTAAGAGCAATAGAAAGCATTTATTTAAATGATTAATTATAAAGTAGAACCTCTGTTTTCAAAAGTGTTTTTTTCTTCTATATTAGATTTAGATGATAAACAAATGAACACAATTAAAAATGTTATAAGTATAGATTATGAGAGTGTTAATAATGGTATTAACAATACAACTAAAATAACAAAAACAAAACAATTATTTAATGAAGAAAAATTAAGTTTTTTAAAAAATAAAATATTAAAACATTTCAATTACTTTAATGATAATTATTTAAAGGTGATAAATGATTTTAAGATAACTACATCATGGGCTACCAGTTCTTTGATTAATCAAAAAAGTCATTTTCATAATCATACTAATTGTTGGTATAGTGGCATTTTTTATGTTGATGTAGATGAAAATACTGGAGATATATCGTTTGATACTCTTCAAGACCAAAGATTTAATTTAGAAAGAAGTAGTTATAACATTTATAACTCAAAAGAATTTACATATAATCCAGTAGTAAAACAATTGATATTATTTCCTAGTGAAGTTTATCATTGTATAAATGAAAACAAAACTGAAAAAAACAGACAGTCAATAGCTTTTAATATAATGCCTATAGGTAAAATAGGAAATAAGAATTCAGATTCTTATTTAGAAATAAAATGTTAGATATTCAAAAATGGTTTCCGACATCTATAGGTGTGGCCGATTGTCCTTTTATAAATGAAATTCAATATGACTATCAAGATATTTTAAACAATGATATTAAGAATATTGAAGATGAATTTATTGGGTTTAAATATCAACAAATACACAAAGATAAAAAATATTTAAGATTAACAAAATGGGTAACTAATTGTGTAAATGAATATGCAAAAGAACATAAGTTTCCAGATGAATATGAATGTAAGGAAAGTTGGTTAGTTGATTATTTAAATTATTCATCACAACCTTTTCATACACATAAAGGCTATACTATATCAACTGTATTTTACTTTATAAGTGATGAAAATGATTCTCCTACTATTTTTAAATCACCGACTAATCCTGATATGAAAAACCCCTTACGAATTGATGTTAATAAAGCTGGTGATAATTCTTATTTTAATGAATTGACTTATCCTACTGTAGAGTATAAACCAGTTGAAGGCAGATTATTAATTTTTAGAAGTTATTTAGAACATAGTACAAAACCAAAAGTGTTAACAGATAAGAGAAGAATAATATTCTCTTTTAATTTTGACCCTAAATAGGATAAAAATGTTAGATATAAAAGAATTAACTTGGGAACATCATAAAAATGCAGAGCGCCAAGACTTTGTAAGATTACTTATGTCTGGTAATATAGACCATAAATTATATGCAACATACTTGTATAATCAATTTCAATGTTATGCAGTATTAGAAAAATATGGACTACACAATTCTTTATTTAGAGATACACCAAATTTATTAAGAGCTGAACATATATTATATGATTTTAAATCTTTTCAAATAGATACACCTGAAATTACTGATAGTACAAAAGAATATATTGAACATATAGAATCAATACAAGATGAAGCTATGAAACTGTATGCTCACATTTATGTTAGACATATGGGTGATTTATCTGGCGGTCAAATGATTATGAAAAAGACGCCAGGTCCTAATAGATATTATAGATTTAAAGATAAACAAGTTGGTGAATATAGACGAATTGTAAAAGAAACAATTAACACATACTTAAATGTATATGAACATTCAGTAGTGCCAGAAGCAAAATATTGTTTTGAAAGTGCTACAAAATTATTTAAAGAAATGAAGGAGCTCCATGATTTGGGAAAGACTGATTAAGTGGGAAAAAGATATAATACGATTACTCAATAAAGAATTAATGGAGTATGAAGAACCAGGTATGGATAGATTTAATAAACCTGGTTGGACAAATAGAACATGGAAAAATGAGTTTATTAGAAGAGCTCATGTAGATGTTGTTGACGCTAGAGATACAAAAGGTTTATGGATGGCTCATGTATGTTTGTTTCCTGAATTAACAAATGGTGGACCAATATATGGTTTTGATATAATTGCAGGTAAAAAGAAAGTTACAGGCGCCTTTCACGATTTTAGTCCGTTGTTACAAAAAGAACACCCTCTTACAGAGTGGTTTAAAAATGAAACTAAATGGTATAAACCGAGTAAAGAGAGAGAGTTACCAGATTGGGCAAAAGCAATCTTTAGTGGTGGTATGATTGCAGCCGGCAATGTACAAGAAGAAAAAGAATTAAATCAGATATGTACAATGGCTGTGTCTAATCTGGCTAACTATATTGATAAAATTAAAAATCATCATGGTGAATCAAAAAAAGAAGATGTAATTAAGGCACAAAACTACTATTGCGAACATCAACAACAGAATCCTCACACACCTAGAGTTATGCAAACTCTTGGTCTACCTGAAGAGGATATTAAGTTATTCTGTCAAGATAATCTCTTTCCGAAGATATAATAAATCTTATAAATAGTCCAGAAAAGGAATAACATATGGCTACTCCAGCAACAAGAGAAACATTAAAACAGTATGCTTTAAGAGCATTAGGTAAGCCTGTCATTGAAATCAATGTTGATGATGACCAGCTAGAAGATAGACTGGATGAGGCCTTACAATATTTCGCACAATATCACTATGACGGTATTCAGAGAGCATACTTAAAATATCAATATACACAAGCTGATAAAGACAGAATGACAACTGATTCTACAGAATCAATTACAAAGAATTCAGTTACTACTACATGGAAAGAGGGTAACAACTTTATAGTTGTACCTGAAAGTGTTATATCAGTAATTAATATATTTCCGTTTTCAAACAAATCTAATATGAATTTGTTTGATGTAAGATACCAATTAAGACTAAACGACCTGTATGATTTTTCATCAACAAGTATGATTAATTATGATATCGTATTAAGACATTTAGATTTTTTAGACCATATATTAGTAGGTGAAAAACCATTAAGATTTAATCAACATGATAATAGATTGTATGTTGATATGGATTGGACTAACGACTTAGCAGTAGGTGAATTTATGGTAATAGAAGCATACAGAAAAATGGATCCTGAAACACATACAGATGTTTATAATGACATATTTTTAAAAAGATATGTTACATCATTATTTAAAAAACAATGGGGCGCCAACCTATCTAAATTTGATGGTGTAGCAATGATTGGCGGAGTTACATTAAATGGAAGACAAATTTATTCAGAGGCTTTACAAGACATTGAAAAGTTAGAAACAGAGATTTGAAGTACCTTTGAATTAAATCCAGCAATGATGATTGGATAAAAAATCATGGCAGTAAA
>Ga0181394_1000667_pt1 | contig 14976 bp, 8 predicted proteins | sample 17SPOviralmetaG_FD_130123 | JGI IMG/M metagenome (GOLD analysis project Ga0181394, IMG submission 130123) | Marine viral communities from the oligotrophic San Pedro Time Series (SPOT) site, San Pedro Channel, CA, USA - 17 SPOT_SRF_2010-11-23 | ecosystem: Environmental > Aquatic > Marine > Strait...
AAAATTCAACTTATCAGTTTTTCTCTGAGTCGGAGACAGATCAACCTCTTTCTCATTACGGAGTTATTGAGCAACATGACGAGCCTCCGACTCAACGTATCACATGGTACGAATATGAAGAGATCATTAATAACAGAAAGCGGGACATTATTGTGGTAAAACCTGCAGCGATTGAAGGTTTTGAAAGATCCTTTAAAAAATTGATACTTCAATAAAGTAAGTATGGCTATTGACGACAATATACCAAACTCCAATGCGTCTAAAAATTTAGATGCTATGGGGAAACCCTTGTATCCTTCTTCTTATGTTTTTAGATCAATAATAATGATTAAAGAAGGAGGGAAAGAGGTTGATATTCAGAAGATTGTTACATCTCTTACTATTGTTGAAGAAATTTATTCACCACTTCTTACTGCAAGAATTCGTATTCGAGATAACGAAAACTTCTTTGATAAAAATAAACTCACCGGCCAAGAGATTGTACGAGTTACTATTAACTATCTCCCAGATGCTGAAGCTGAAATATCTAAAGATGTAGAATACGAATTTGTTGTAAAAGACTATCCTCTGTTTGATAAAACAACTGAAAGTATTAACGTTCAGGAATACGAAATTAATTTAGTAAGTTCATACGCTTATCTTTCTCGTTTACAACAAATATCACTTGGTATTAAAGGAAATCCTATTGAAAATATAAAGCAAATCTTTAAGTATTATCTTGGAGATCCTACATTTGAATCTAAGGAGCGGTTTCCTTGCATAATTAACGATCTTAAAGCAGTTATTACTCAAAAGACACCGTTGCAGGCAGTGGAATTTTTAAAAGGTACCTGCTATGATGAGTATTTCTCTCCTTTCTTTATTTACACAACTCTTCAAGACTCAACCGAAACTGGTTCAAAAATTATCGCAAGAAGTTGGGCCGATATTCTCGATGAAGATAGCAATCCTGTGTATTACCCAGTGAATGAAAATGAACCTTATTCTTTAAGACCATTTGAGAAAGACGTACCAGGTACTCCTGAATATCGTAAACGTCTTAAAACTAAAATTATTAGATTTAAGTCTAATATTAAATTAGATAAACTTACTCAAGCCATTAACGGAGGAATTGGAAGTGTTACAGAAGTAGTTGATTTAAACGAAAGAACTTATACCGAAGAAAGGTCACTACCTGGAAATCCTGCATCTCCTCGCAGGTTTTTGGAACAACAGAAAGGTGAAAGTCCTAACTTTAGACGGGTAGCGAGAGAAGATCAGGACCCATTCCTTGGTCTTCTCAATAGAGGTTCGGAAACGTTTCAGGCACCAGATGGTCTTTTTGATTTTAATTACTTAAAAAACTTAAAAATTAACGGGAAACGTCCAACAATTCTTGACACAATTTTAGACGAACCAAGAACAAATCGAGAAGTTTATTACATTCCGGTGGATCCTTACGGTCAAGCTTTTCGGTCAAGTTCTGAAATTAAAAAAGAAGCTTTGAAAGACACCAAACTTTATAAAGCAAACATGGATGCTACATCGCATGAACTTGTTACCTATGGTGATTTAAATCTTAAAGCTGGAGGGAAAATCGAAATTGAAATTCCTAAAGCTGTTGATACTAACGAAGAAGAGGGAGGAATAGATGCGAACCTATCTGGAGTATATATTATTTCAACAACCGTGCACGAGTTTGCAGGAGGTGTTTATACCAATCAGCTAAAAATTATTAGGGAAGGGACTACTGATGAAATTATTGCCATGAATACCACAGGACAAGATTTTAACCCAAACCAACAATTAACTTAAAATGAATATTCAAAATTGGTTTATGGGTGTAGTTGAAGTGGAGCAGGATCCTCTTGGTATGGGTCGCGTAAAGGTTCGTTGCTTTGGGTATCACAATCCAGATAGAAAACTTCTTCCAACAGGTGACCTGCCTTGGATGCAAACTATCTTTCCAGTTACAGCTGGACCTTCCTCTGGTGAAGTTGGATCAAGTCCAACACTTAAGATAAATTCAATTGTCTTTGGCGCTTTTTACGATGGCAGCGATTTACAAGATGCGGTTATCCTTGGAACCGTGCCGGGCGGAGTACTTAAACAAGCCAACTATGATCCTGAAACCGATGTAGGATTCGGTTCAGAGTTTGGTCCTTTTGGAGCAGGAATTCCAAATGCCGACGGGCCGCGGGATGATATGATTTCTTCTTCAGTCACTGGTGTGACCGCACCAAAGATGGCCAGTGTTTCAGATGATCAATACCCAGAACCCGCTTCGATTGGAGCAGGAGCCGGAAATAGTATTGCTTCTACCGCAGAAGGACAAGCTCGCTTAGGTATTACAGAAGATGATGGCGCGAATAGAGATAGAGGCGGAAAGATTCAAAAATATTGGTCTGCTACTGCAACGCCAAACAGCTTAGGAGCCCCTTGGTGCGGGGCATTTGCATGCTGGGTTGTTAAAAATTCTGGAACTTTACCAGAAGATAAATTACCAAAATCAGGATTTTCAAATAATTGGATTGACGTATGGGCAAAGAAAAATTCTGATATCGTACAAGTGTTTCATAAAGGGGCAGATTCTGGTGGACTTCAGCGAGGAGATATTATTGTAAGAAGAAAGGTAAAGCGATCAGCCGGGCACGTTTCGATTGTGACAAAGGCGAATGCTGATGGAACCTTTGAAACCGTTGATGGAAACTATGGAAATTCTGTTAAGAAAGTAACAGGCCGTAGCCAAAATCTTAAAGCGTTGACAAGCAGACATTACATTTTAAGAATTAAAGACACAGGTGTTCCAACTAACGAAGGACTTCCTGTTGATGCAGAGGCAGATAATGGGCTTCCCACGGGTGAAGGAGGCCTATCTGCCGACCTCTTTCCTTAATTGAAACAACGGTAATAGATATTAAATTGACGATTCAATGAATAATACAAACCAAACATCAGGAGTTGGAGCTAAAGGATATAAGGGTGCAACCGTTTATGATAAAGTTGAAGTAACACCATGCGGTCATGTATTCAGGGTTAACGATGAAGCTGGTAAAGAAGAATTTTCGCGCGTGCATACAACAGGTACCGTTGAGCGTTTTGATCCAAGTGGAGGAAGGACACTAGAAGTAGTAGGACATAATTACACAGCTTATTTTAGTGGAACCGAGCTCAAAGTTGAGGGTGCATGTAATATAACAGTAATGGGCGACTGCAACCTTAACGTCGGGCCAAAAGAGGACCCTAATACCGGAGAAAAAAGCGGAGGTAACTTTAAAGTTGAGGCAGAGAATATCTATTTAAACTCCCGCAAATCTACTAATATCTCGGCGGGAACAGATATGAAAATAGAAACGCGATCAACAAGTGAAGATCGCAAGGAGCCTGGTGGTAATATTGATATTATTTCTGCCAACGCGTATCAATTAAAGGTCTTTGGAGAAGCTGTTGAAAGGTTTGAGAAATCGCTTGAAACACATGTTATTAAAAAGTATGATTTGACTATTGGTGGAGATTACGCGATAGGAGTTAAAGGAGGTTCTGAAGATGAGGAAAATGGTGGAGAGTATGAAGGTAACATGCTTACTGATGTTAAAGGCCAAGCCTCTATTATTGCTAAAAACAAATTAAAACTTGCGAGTAACGATGAAGCATTCCTCACTGCGAATAAAAATCTTGAAGTTAGAACAGAGAAGCAGCTTGACTTCCATAGCACTAATGATACTATTTTTAACTCAGATAATTTGACGGTTGAATCCGGCCCAGTTCATATCGTGGAGGAAGTCACCGCGGATAGTACAATTACTGCGGATGGAGAGATTAAATCTAATGATGACGTTACAACTTCCAGACCTGTATCGCTTAATAATCATACTCACCTACAAACTGACGGAAACGACCGCGGTGGCGGTGCGATTACCACTCCACCTATCTTTTAAGGATGAGCATTTGCGATAAAAATAATCCGCCCGAACGCTCTGATAAAGAGATTGAACTTTCTCGCCAAGAAAGGGAAAGAATTGAATCTGAAATTAGAAGTGAAACCTTAGATTCTCCCGAGACAGCACCGGAAATTCCTGCCATTGTTCGTAACGATACCAACGAGTTTAATAGGTTATCAAATATTGATAATTCGATTAATAAAGTGACAGATGGAAAGGAACTTAAAGCTAGTAAGCTCCGGGAAGTTGAAAAACAGGTTCAGGTTGACGGCATTAACGCTAGTATTGATGAGATTATTAGAATTGCAGAAGCCCAAAACGTAGTACGAGTCGCAACATCGGGATCAGCTAATATAAGCTTTAGAAACCCACGTAATAAATCCGATTGTGGGAAAAATATCAATGACCTTTTAATCTCTCAGCTTAAAAACGTAATAATGAATCTGATTCGGGATACTGATAATGCCGAGCAGATGCTGGCTTTGCTTGATTCCTTAGAAAGGCTCGAGGAACAGATCAGCAAAATTTTTCAGGCCGTTGAAAAAGCTAAAGGTGCGTCTCTTTTGGATCTTTTAATCCAGGCAAAGAACGCTGGCTTTTTACAAAGAATTGGAATTATACAAGACATCCAAGATAAATTTGGAGGATCGGTTGGTAACCTGAGTGGAATTCTTGCCAATCTTGAAAGCTTTGATGTTTGCAATGCTTTAGACTTTAACAGCTTTGGTGGTTCTCTTCCTAGACCGTCAAAGGTTAATCCAGAACCTGCACCGCCTCATCCAGATCCCGGTCCGTTGATCACTACCAATCCAAGCACTGTGGCCATTACCGCAAAATTTATTGATCATAAAGACACTGCAGGGGATTTGATTGAAGGTGTTTATAACAACACAGATTTAAAAGATGATCCTTCGTATGGATCATTACTTACTTCTTTAAATACTCTTTATTACGCATTTAAGAATGAAGTTTCTGTAAATGGAACCTTAGGATTTGAAGAGAAGGCTGACCGGGAAATAGAAAGAATAATTGACATTCAACGAGATGAATGGTCGGGCGATATACTTAATGAATTTAAAGCTAGAGCGGAGTCTATTAGAGATCTTGTAATCGCGGATGCAGCTATTTTACAAGAGGATTATGCTAGACGTAATTCTCCTTAAACAAAAACAAACAAGATACGAATTATTATATAAATAGAAACAGGTAATGAATAGCATTCTTTCAGACTTTAATAAACCCAATTATCAGCCGACTGTTGTGTCTGGTGATGTTTTTAAAGATGTCAGCTTTTCGTTTATTCATCCTGTGTCGGGTGACTTACTTCTTGCAACCGATATTGATGCTGTTAAGAATAGTATTAAAAACATTGTGTTAACACCGCTTGGTACTCGGCCGTTTTTTCCAGAATTTGGTACACGAGCAAATGATATTTTATTTGAATTAGCGGACGGGTTTACCGCCTTACAACTTAAAGATGAGATCGAGCGTGGTGTCAGAAAGTTTGAAAAAAGAATTTTAAACTTTCAGGTTAGCGTTACTGATGATCACGAAAGAAACGCATACCGTATCACAACAACTTTTCAAATGTCGTATGGCACCGACGTAGAATTTATTTTTCTTTTAATTAGAAACCGATAAACTTATGGCAATTAACGGAGAACAGCTTAATGTTTCTGAATTGGACTTTGCACAAATTAAAGCAAATCTAATTGACTATTTTAAAAATAGCGAAACTGAATTTACAGATTGGGATTTTGAAGGTTCTAACCTTAATAACATTGTTGACCTACTGGCATATAATACTCATTATAACGCAATGTTGGCTCACGTTGCAGTAAACGAAAGTTTCATTGATTCGGCTCAATTACGAAGCAGCGTTGTTTCAGCGGCCAAACTTCTTGGATATATTCCCCGTAGTTTTTCTGCGGCTCGTGTCGATATCGTAGGAACAATTGGCGCCACTGCTGATTCCGCAAGTACTTATATTGTTCCTCGAGGAACGCGACTAACAACAACTTATAATTCTGATAATTATTCTTTTGTTATTCTTGATGATGTTACCAAGCTGCAAAAAACAACTGTCGGCGAATCGCATTACTATACCGTTACAGAGGAAGAACCTCTGATTGGTTACGAAGGTCGACTTGTTACCGCAACTTTTGAGGCTAATGCAGCTGACACGGCTCAGCGTTACGAACTAGGAGATGAAGATGTTGATATAAGTACGCTTCGTGTTTTGGTTTATCCAACCGGTGCGAAGAGCGAAGGAACCGCTACACGCTATAACCAATTTAGTACAATTGATGTTGATGAAGAATCCAAAATTTACTTTATTAACGAAAATAGTTCTGGTCGTTATGAACTTACTTTTGGTAACGGCATCTACGGAGACAAGCTTGATGCAGGTAACGTAGTTGAAGTTCAGTATCTTGTGACAGGCGGGAAGTCGGGAAATGGTATAAACACTACCTTTTCAATTGCGGGTGATACAAGCGGTAACTTTGCCTCGGCGGGAACTTCACTTTCTATTATGTGCGGAGCACGATCAAGCGGAGGAAGCAATAAAGAAACTGTTACGAATCTAAAAAATAATGCAATTAACAGTTTCACGACTCAAGACCGCGCGGTGACAGCTGATGATTATAAGAATCTAATTACAAGCAATTTCGCATTTGTTCAAAGTGTAAGTGCATGGGGTGGAGAAGATAACGACCCACCAACATATGGCACGGCATTTATTTCTGCAAAGCCAAATTCTTCTTATACAGACGAGGTTATTACTGAATCGGATAAAGCCTCTATTCTTGACTTTCTTAAATCTAAAAAGATTCTTGCTATCACGCCCCAGATTGTTGATCCTGAGTATGCAAACATTGTACTTGACATTCTTATTAAATACAATCCAAGTATTTCCTCGCTAAGCGCCTCAGAGCTAGCAACTGAGATTAAAAATAACGTTGTAACTCCTTTTGCGGAGACGGACATCAACGGATTTGATACCATCTTCAGGCATTCGCTATTCCAGAAAAAGGTTGATACACATCTTGGTTCGATAATGAACTCTTTGGTTCGAGTTTTCTTAAGTAAGAAAATTACTATTCCGGCTGATGGAAGTATTTCAGATTTCACCGTTAAATTTGGAAATTCGTTGACGCCCGATGACGGAAAGGTGCTTAACACAATTTTAACTAATCCCGTTCATACCATTGCAGGAAAGCAAATTTATATTAAAGACGAACCTGGCGCTGATCAATTTGTAAGAAACGTTTATACATGCATAATTGAAAATGGCGTAACAAAACGAATTAGTAATATTGGAGAAATTAATCTCGAAACTGGCGTAATGGAATTAAGCGATTTGTTTGCTGATACTACAACAGAGATAACATTTATTGCCAATACAGAAAGTAACGACATTGTTGGTAAAAGAAATCTTTTATTGAACATTGATACTAATAATTCAAACATCTCGGCATTTCCAGATGAGATTGCGCGAGGAGGAGGTTCTCGTTCGATAGAATATAATACATTTAGTAAGGATCGTACCCCTTCTTCTCAAAGTGGGGGATCATCCACTTCAACTGGCAATACAACATATTAAATAAAACCGGATGGAGTTAAGTATAGCAACAGGAACCGCGACTGCGGTGGAAGCGCAAACAGTTGAATCTGTATTGCCTGATCACTTTGAAACAGACGCACCTGAATTAATAAAGCTACTTAAGGCGTATTATCGCCATCTTAATAAAGAGCTTGCGCCTTCTTATGAATTAAATAATTTAATACGTCAACACGATGTTGACCGTGCAAGCGAAAAATATTTGGACGCAATTGAGCGAATGATCGCTTCGGTAATTCCTAAAAGTCGTTCGCTTGATCGTGTTAGGTTATTTAAGATTATAGCTAACTACTATAACAGCCGAGGATCAGAAGAAAGTATCTATGCCTTCTTTCGTATTTTCTATAACGAACTTATTACTCTGGTTTATCCAAAAGAATACTTATTCACAGTAGCCGATTTGGAAAAAGGAACCACTTCAACAAAAAATAGAATTCGCGACAGCTTTCGTTGGCAAGAGTTCTCTTATGTGGTCAACTCACAATCAGATCAGGCCGATTGGAGAAATGAATTTATTAAGTTTATTCACCCTGCTGGTCTGAAATTCTTCGTTGCATTAACACTTGAACTTATTCAAGACAACGATTGGATCAAAGAAGCGCTTGAGTACTATTTGAATGTCACAAAGGTTGTTAAACTTACTTCAGAGTTGCCAACTGGAGAGAACGCTCCCGATAATGGAACGCTTTACATTGTAACCGATGCTAATGACGGTGATGATCCTATCACAAAATTCGATAACGTTCCGAGGGTATTTAAATACAGCACTGAAACTTCCCCTGAAGGTTGGGCCGAAGTTGAATCGGTTCTGTCATTCGCTGATTGGATTGATTGGGATACTTTTTTTGGTAAGCATACTCCACAGGATCAGTATATAGATCTTTCTTTAGCATACTTGTTTAAGGTATTGATGGGTGATGGTGGTTATCATTATCTCACGCACACTAGATTAATCTCTGATAAAAAAGGAACACCCGCTGTTGATCGAGATTCGCTAAAAGCATTTTTCAATAAATTTATTTTGTTGCGGTTTGCTTCGAATGATAACACCATTCAAACCGCATATCGAGAAGATTGGACCGGGGAAACTAAATTTATAGATAACGCGGCTTGGGGCGAATATGGAAATGCTACAATCGCTGAAGCTGGGGCTGCATACACAAAGTATTCTGATGGAGCCTTTAAGTATCCATCGGCCTTTGAAGTAATTGACGAATCGGAAGTTCCTTATCTTGATTTTATTGAAAGTGATTTAGTTGTTGAAGATTTTAACGAACCAATTGACTCTCCTATTACGTATGTTCCAGCGGCACTATCTTCTTCTGAATATACAGAAGGTTGGATGTCATTTATTATTGATACGGCAGACTCCAGTCCTCAAGGTGTTAATCACGAACTGATCAGAATTCTTACCTCAACCACCGAGGCTTATGTTCGTATATATGAACCCGATCTTGAAGCCCCTTCTGGCTACGGAATAGAGATTGCAAATTCTGATCTATTCCAGATTGGTGATGTATTTGTAAACGGTGTTCTTGCTCTTGATCGCGATGGAAACAACTATTTTTCGGACGGCTCAATGGTATCGGGTCTAGAATGGACTAACGTTCTTCCGCTTCTTGAGGGTGGAGTTAAACATATTTTAATGAGGTATAAGTGGAAGCTTCCCGCAGATGCAATCACTGCTGAGTCTGGAATTGATCCTCGATTTAGAGCGCTGTATGACTTCTCTGCCTTTTCAAGAGTTAATTTAAATATTGAAAGATTTAGAAAGGTAGTACCTGATATTATTAATAGAATTAACGGTGTAGTTAAATATTCCGACACCCCTTCTGAATACAAAGTTAGTTATAACACACACTTTAACAACTTTAGTGCTGGGTCATCTATTGATTTTTATACACGATCGTTTCTTGATTCTTTATCAATTGACGAGTTTGACTTTATTATAGATCCGCAAGCCGACTTTTCACCAGATGATGGTTCACTAGCAACAGAACACTTTGTGTTTACAGGAACAACAGAAGTCAATTCCGATTCCAGCCCTCAAGATGATGTTATTGACGTGCTTCATACATTTGAATCGGATGACTCTGATCTTTATTTTCAATTCTCGGAAGCGCAGAGAACCTGGGCCCTTTATACTTCAGACTCAAGTCCTGAAGGAGAACAACTGTTTATTAATCGCACACCTTGGACAACCTATCCCTTTATTCCAGAAATAACAGATGTTGATTATACTCAATGGGAAACGGTTTCATCCTATGACGATTCCTCCGCGCTTTTTGGAAGTTCTTATCCTTTGGCGGCAATAGTTTCGGACGATCGTTTTATTAACATACTATATAAAAGAGGCTGGGATAATAATTCACCGGCATATGAGTCTCCTTCTCAAATATTTTTAAGCAGCACTGAAACGATCGACGAAGACGATTCACCGCATTATACGCACGATACACAAACATCTTTTCAAAATTCTTTTGTATTTACCCAAGACTAAACTATAATTACACGTATAAATAAACGTTATGGCAGCCATTATAACAGAACAATTCCGAAGAAATTCCGCGGATCTTTTGGATTCTGATATCATTAATACTTCTTATTATCTTGGTATCGGACAACAGGATTCATGGGACGATGTAGCAGGTACTTCGGCAACCGCACCTTATCCAGTTGGAACATTCAAAGATAAGCAACGAGTGCTAGAGCATATCACTGGTCTATTTCGAATTAATTCGGCGAACACCTCAAGAGTCATTCCTCTCAATGAACTCGCAGCATCAACAAAGTATAAACAATTTGATCCGCTTGATCCAACATGCTTTTATACGGATACGACCAATGACATTAAACCGTGCTACGTTACAGTTAATGATCAGATCTTTTTGGTTCTGCAAGCTCCGGCTGATGGTTCCGCGGTAGATGCTGACGTTGTAGCCCGTCTTGGAAATTCCTTTACTGATTACGGCATTCTTTCAACCACTTCTGGTTATGTGTTTACCTATCTTGGAAAGTATGAGCAATATAGTGATATTAATAGTTCGCAATTTATTGATATTGGCGATGGTTCTGCAACAACTTCTGCAAACGATAACAGCTCTTCAGCTTTCGCATATGTACAGTTTACCGATGGTGTATTGAAGCTTGAAGCTGTAGCAACCGGCCTTACTGGTAACGGCATCACGGTTACATTTGAAGTTGATGAGTCAAATTCACCGCCCCGCGAGTTCGCTGTAGTGGCTGACTCTGAAACCGCCCTCACAATCACTGTTCCAGCATCGGCAGATAGCCCTGGCGAAGTTGATCTTACAATCGACGAGCTAGCTCAAGCGATTCGCGATTCACTTGAAGATTCTCCTGAAGCTAATACAATAGTTACTGCTTCAACCCTTTCCGGCGGAGATACCAAAGCCGATGTTGAAAGTCTTGTAGATTCTCCTGCGGTATTTACTCTTGGTGGAAGTGATGTTCTTACTTCTTATATTAAAACGAAAACCGGCGGTATGGTTTACGGATTTAATATAATTGACGGCGGTAACGTTTACGAACCTGATGCTAGTACTTATACCGAAGGAGATACAACCGTTACCTTTCAAGCAGATGTTACCTTGCATGGTATAGATGAGTTTGGATTTTCTCGTAGTGAAACGCTTACCGACGTTGATCATGTGATTGACATTTCGTCCAAATCAATTTCGGAAATTAGATTGACCGACTCTAATTATACCACTGAGTTTGCTGAGATTATTTCATGGAAAAATTGCAGAGTTGATATAAGTGATGGAACAGTAGGTGTAGAGCGACTTGAAGATCTGCGAGGAACTTCCCTTTATGCATTTGATGATAGCCCCGATCTTTCTACGTACGTTGCGTCGGGTTTGAGAAGGGATGCGGTCATAGTTCCAAAGATCGCGCCGGTTGAAGGATTTGGATTTGATAAGTTTGAGACACTTCCAGCTTGGTATCTCGGCGTTTTCATGGATACAGGCACCGCAACCTATATTCCTGATTCTACCGAATATCATCAAATTAGCGTTATTAAAAACCCGCTAAACTCGTCTGACGCAAATCTTACCGATCCTTATATTCAACCTCTTAGGTATTTTACTTTACCTGGCACTCAGGTAATTCCTGAAGACAGTGGAGGCGGAACGGGTGATATTGGAGCAGGTTGGCAAATCGTTCAAGGTGGTAAAAAAGTTGGGGTTATTTCTCATGTACAGACTGTCGAAAGCGGAATAGCACTTGATCCTTATAGATACTATTATTATACCGACCACTATCATGGTTACGAGCCAATTCTTGTTTCGGGTGAAACTGCTGAAGCTTCTGACCTTACATTTGAGCCACCCAAAGACGATACGCTTGGCGGGCAAACAGTAACCACTTCTCTGACACCAGATGCTAAATACGAATCTTCATATCAACAAGGAACGGGTGACGTGGTTTTTATCGACAACCGTGGCACTATTGTTCGAGCTGAAGGTCAAAACGAAGAGCTTAAACTTGTAATTCAATTATAATGGCAATCACCGCTTATACATCAAAATATCACGACGACATTAATACACCGGATTCTTCCGGCTTAACTCCTCTTGATAAAAACTACTTAAGGATTTTATTCCAACCAGGACGAACGGTTCAGGCAAGGGAATTAAACCAGGCCCAGTCGCTTTTACAAGCGCAGGTGGATCGTTTAGGCCAAAGTTTATTCAGGCCTAATAGCGGCATTATCGGCGGGGATTGTAATTTTGATAGTACGTCAAACTTTATTGATGTTACATTCAGCACTGGAGAAGATGCTACTTCTTTTGAAACATTGATTGCTGAATTAAGCGATGTTACAATAACTTCTCAGAGTTCAGGAGTAACAGCAATCCCAATAAAGGCAGAGGAATTAAATTCTCTTTCATACCGCATCTTTATTCAGTATCGCCGTGGTGATGCTGGTTCTAGTAGTGGCACCATAAATGAAATTGACAACGGGATAATTTCTATTGAAGGTGTTACTGCTAATGTCACAGGAGAAGTTACCAATAATGGAAATGCAATTACCGCAACTCTTTCCAACGGTATTTTCTTTGTAAAGGGGTGTGTAGCTACTGCCTCAGAGCAATCTGTGGTACGAGCTTTAGACCCGGATGAACTTTTTGATGGATATGCAATATTAAAAATCAGTGAAAAGCAAATCACTGCTGGTGCGGATAGAACGTTATTTGATAATGCAAATGGCCATCCTAACTTTGCTGCTCCCGGCGCGGATCGGTACCAAATCAATTTAACACTTGATCTTGTCGAGAATTTTACTGATGAAGACAATGTCGTGGTTCTTCTTCAAATCAAAGACAACGAGGTTATTATTGTTGAAAATCCTCTTGATGGTAGCGACAGCACCCTTGAAAATATTCTCGCAGAGCGTACATTTGAAGAAAGCGGGAGTTACGTTGTAGAGAATTTTGACATTGAGATTCAAGAGGTGTTGGGCTCAGATTCGTTTCTTGCGCGCTATAAAAATAGCACCGCGGCAAACGGTCTTTCTCAGTCTGAAGCTGATAAAAGATATGCCGCAACGCTTTCGCCGTCGGTGGCCTATGTCCGCGGTAAAAGAGTAGAACTTGTTGGCCCACTTACGCTTTTAGGAGATAAGGGAAGGACAACTTCGGCCGATCTTCGCGAGGGTATTTTGGAAGATGGTTCAACCGTTGCCGCTATGGGTAACTATGTTGAAGGTGTACTTAGAAATACTGATAATTTGCTTTCACCCGCTAGTCCCAATTCAGATTACAGCCCAGAATCGGGTTATGGTGTAGGTAATGGAGAAGGTCTGCCTTACTTTGATAATTACAGCCGAACCTATAACCTTTTGGATTCAGGTGATTTATCTATTGGTACATGCAAAATTCTCTCGCTTGAACTTATAGATGGGGCCAAGCATCGACTCTTTCTTCATGCCATTTCTCTCAATGCTGGGAAAAAATTCAATGATGTAGAGACAATTCAAGGGTCCACTGTTACCGATTATGGCACTCTTAATTTTAGCGTCGAGCAAAAGAATGGCGTTAAGTTGCATGATACTCAATTCAATTCTACACTTTTTCAACTTCCGTATAAAGCGGTGAAAACGTTTAATTCTATTCAAGTTACTGAGAGGATTAACTTATCTGCAGATATGCCAAGTGGCGAAGATAAAGAAGTAACCTTCCAGCTTACAGGTGCTGCATTTGACAAAAGCCCTTCTTCAATTACAGTTTATAATGCTGATGCCGATAAGGTTTTGCTACCCACTGATTTTTCTGTGGTATCAAGCGCCGATGCCGATTCGCTAACGTTGAACGTCCCACAAGCCGAAGCCGGTGATACTATTAGTATTGTTGCTACGGCGGCTTTAAACCTTGATGATCTTGGTATTAAAACAAAGACGACTGAAACAATAACATTGAACGAAAGTCCTTTGCCAGCTGTTGGAGATATCGTTGAATTACCTGGTGTTTATCACTTGATTAGCGTTGAAGATGATAACTTTGAACTTGTTACTGACGGTCAAACTTCAACACAATATGAACTTGCTAAAGTTCGTTGCCTTAAAGCTGGCGCATCAACCGTTGATGTTGTGCATTGGAAATTTAGTGGAGGTAACTATTATACAGTAAATAGCTACAGAAACTCTGGGGGTGGGCAAGCCGCTCTTGATGATATTCCTTTCTATAAAGAAAACAATTTGGGCGATTTCTTTGACATTCGTCCTTACCCAGGCACAACAGATATTCTCGCGCTTGATCCTTACAGCCCAATTACTGGTAAAATTGATTATTATCTGCCAAGGGTTGACTCTTTGGTGATTTTACCTAATGGCGATTTCGCGATTGAAAAAGGAACACCCAGTCTTACTCCATCTTCTCCAGAAACTTCTGAGAATGGCTTGGTTCTTTTTGACTTAGCTATTCCTGCATATACATTTGAAGCAGGTGATATCCGCGTTAGGAAATATAACCATCGTCGCTATACAATGCGAGATATTGGTGAGATTGATAGGAGGGTATCTACACTTGAATATTATGCAACTCTTTCGCTTTTGGAAAAGAGCGCTAATGATAAAAGTATTTTTGACGATGATGGTACCTCACGATTTAAGAATGGTATCGTGACAGACGGATTTAGAAACTTTACAATCGGAGACGATTTAAGTAATGACTTTCTGTGTCATTACGAAACTGAACGTGGGCATCTTTATCCTACATTCGACGCTTATAGCATTCCTTTTGAATTAACGTCATCGAATAATATTATTCCCGGTGCTGGTTCGGGATTTACAAAAAGCGGATTGCATAACGACATCGTGACACTTCCTTACAACGAAGTTGATTATATTGATCAACCTTATGCGTCACAATTCATGAGCCTTGTTCCTTATGAATATGCTGATGTTCTTGG
>Ga0181394_1000670_pt1 | contig 14951 bp, 23 predicted proteins | sample 17SPOviralmetaG_FD_130123 | JGI IMG/M metagenome (GOLD analysis project Ga0181394, IMG submission 130123) | Marine viral communities from the oligotrophic San Pedro Time Series (SPOT) site, San Pedro Channel, CA, USA - 17 SPOT_SRF_2010-11-23 | ecosystem: Environmental > Aquatic > Marine > Strait...
ATTTCTGATAACACTTCGTCATTAAGTGCACCGTTAGTAGCTTCTGATAAAATTTGTTTAATGTCCATAATTAGAATATATTTATATTATTATTTAATATCTTTTGTTCCATTTTCTTGTTAATAGTGTTAGATAAATCTGAACTAGCTTTTTTATAATTACGATTCATTACATTACTAATAAATTTTTTTAAATTTGTTTTAACTTCTTTCATATTATTAAAGGGTCCTTAGAAATTTGATGATATTATCTTTTAAAAATTGATCTTTACTTTTTAAAGGCATATTAGAAATATTTTTTTCAAATGTATCATAAGATTCTTCGAACTGTCCATATTTATTTACTACGTACTGCTTGCTTTCCAAGATACCATTTACAAAAGCTTTTGGAAAAGATGGATCTGCAACACAATCAATAGCTACTAATTTAAAATCTTTAACTCTATTAACACCATCTGAACCAGATTCAGGTATAAGTTGACCTAAAGCTCTTGAACTCATACCAACTCTTACACCATCATTAATAAGACTTCTAACAATTAACCCTGTTGGTGTAGATAATACTTTACTCTTACCGTAGAATACATTACCGTCTTGAGACATTTCAGTTACTAAATGGCAAGCTCTTTCAAGATCAACATCGGCTGTAGTAGGATGATTTAATTCACCCATTGCTCTTCCAGTTTTAACCATTAAATTTTCATAACGCTTAGTTTCACGTTGCATTTCATCTAATGGATAAATTCTTTTATTACGATTAACGCCTTCAGCCATCATGTACGGCCCTTTAATAAAGAAGTTTTGCTTATCTTTAGAATTACCTTCTTCGACGATATATTCAAACTCCTCTTTAGGAGCTGGTGTTTCCACTATTAAATTCAAACCCATATTATTATTTATACTCTTTCAATAACTTTTAAAGAGTAAGTTAAGAGTCTTTGATTTGTAAGTTGGCTATAGATTTAAAATCACCATCTTCGGACATTACCATATATCTTACTTTAAGGTAAATTACATCGGTACTAGTATTAGATGACATATTACTAAATCCTTTTAAACAGAGATCTCTATTACTAATAATTCTATTTTGTGTATCTGGTCCTTGATTTCTGGTGTATAACCAATCCCCATCAACAATAGCAGTAGGTCTTGGTAATGCAGTTATTCCACTAAAAACCCCAGTATTCCCGCTATTGGCAAATGTACCTATTCCAAAAGCGGTTGCACCAGCACCTGCAGGCCATGGTATCCTAGTACTACCACTTTGAGATTTATAAACTTGCATTGAGACAGGTACTATATATTTGTTGACACCCGGTGAAGTGACAAGTACTACAGGGTTTGAATATTTATTAACTAGACCTGCTCCTGATAAAGCAAAAGTATCAATCCTCATATCTTCTACTATCTTACCAGCGCTACCAACACCTAAACTAAATGTAGCGCCGTTTACTGAACCTTCTTTACCGAAGAAGTTACCAGCACCATAGGCCCCTATTTTAACAAAAGCATTACCAGAAGAAGTACCATCATCAACAAATAAATTACCACTACCTACATTTAACCTACTACTTTTAATTATATCTCTAGCAGATATATCATCAGTTGATGTAACCCCACCTGCTGTTATATTACCATTAGCTGATATATCTCCAGTTACACTAAAACCAGACAATTCAAAATTAATATCCATTGTAGTAGCAGAAAGTAATGTAGTGGCTAATATTGTATCAGCTTTTAACTCCCCATTTACATTTAAGTTCCCGTTCATCGTCCCACCATTGGCATATTGAACTGCATTAGTACCCCCGCCTGCTGACATCTCAGCATATCGTTTCATACCTCGAACTTCATTCTGAATATTACCGTTTAATTCATTTAGTAATTCTGATTTAACTGAACTTAATTCTGCAGTTTCTATTTTTTCCCTTAAAATAGTTTTATACTCAACAACTTCTTTATTGTTTACCGCAGCTAATAATTGATTATATTCATCATTTTTTGATTCAGAGATTAGCTTTACCTTTTTATTTAGCTGGTTAAATTTAGAATTAACATGCTCAAGAATTGATTTAAATTTTTTATTTTGTTTTTCAATTATATTATTATCAGTTGCAGGTATTTTATCTTTTATTAATTTTAATTGATTTAATTCTTCACTAAACGTATTAGAAAGATTATTAATATTTTCAGAAATAGTCTGCTTATTTTGCTCAATTAATTTACCTGTATGTTGTGAAATTTTTTCATAAATTTCTTCACTTTTATTCTCAATAATACGATTTATATTTTCTTTCGAAAACTCTTTTATATTTTTTAATTCTAATTTAAACTTTTCACTTATATCTGAAACACTTTCTCTTAACTTTTCTGCTTCATTGAATATTAAAAATTTATTATCTTGTTCATTTAATTTAAAAAAATCATATAATTTAGTATCTATTTCTTTATTAAATGTTTTTACTCTATCTTCAAATTCTTCATCTATTACAGATAAAAATTCTTTCTTTTTATTTTCAAATTCATCTAAACGTGATTGGTATATATTAGTATAATCGTTCATTTTTTCTTGAACTTTCCCTTCATTATACCGAGTTATGGTTTCAGCTATCAAAGTATTAACTTCAGCTGATGTATCAGCATTATCTTTAGTTTTACTTAGTTCTTTAAGTTTCGATTCTTCAATAATATTAGGCTCATGAACCGGTTTAAGTATTTTTTGCTGTTCTATAACACCATGCATTAAACTTTCATTTATAAAAATACCTCCTTCTTTATCTGTTTTTAATAAAGCTTCGGTAACATAATGTTTTCCATCCTTTATAATATCGCAAAGTACTAGAGGTAAACTATTTTCTTCTCCGATTTTTTCAAAAATAAATGTTTTACCGTCGATACTACATTCAAATACATCAAAAAAAGTTTCGTTAATAGATTCAACTAAAATTATATTATTTTCTGATTCTGATGGTGTAAATGTACAATCTACAGTATTAAGTTTAAAGTTAGACATGTCTTTAATATTTAATTAATTTTATATTTCATACAAGTTACTTTGATATGTTTAGTTCCTTTTCTGTTAAAATTAAAAATGTATAACCTTTCTTTTTTGCCCATTCATTGGCTGCTTTCCATTTTGCTGTATTTGTCACATACATTTTTTGTTCATATAAAATAGTTTTTTGTTTTTTATATTTAGTTTTAACTGGTCGCTGGGTTTGTTTACTAGGCTTAATTTCAATTAAAAACTTATTTGTATTACCGTTCCTATCTTTAAATACGATAAAATTATCTACAAAGTATCTATGAACTTTACCATCTAATGGGTTAACATATGGAATTATAATATTTTCACTTCCCCAAGCTAATATATTTTCATTTAAATCAGCCCATCGAAAAAATTTTAATTCCCAACCAGAACGATATACTGGTGAACCCTTACCAATATATTTTTTTAAATTAATTGGTTTAAAAATGCCTTGTCTAAACTTTTTATTTTTTTTCATTAATGTCTATAAATATAGTTATGACATTTGAAGAAAAAATCATTAGTAATAGTAAAATTAGACAAAGAAATTTAATGCGACCGGCTAAAATAGCATCCGATAAACCTGATACCGGTGTTACTATTATTAAAAAAGGTGCTTATTATCTTATAAAAGATTCTGCTGATATAACAATAAAGTATTTAACATTAATGTGCTACGGTAGTTTTTCATCTCCAATAGCATCATTAAAAGGTAAATTTACTCAGTCAGAAATAATTGATTTTGTTGGTAGAGCTAAAGAAGAAAGTTATACTAACCAATTATTAAGTGTTATATTAACTGATATAGGTTGTACACAACCTATAACTCAAATTATCGATGATGATAAAACAGATGAACTAGATTTATCATTTACTGATGATGAAGATGTATATGGCGATTATGAAACAGAAGAGGAAGTATCTAAATCTGAAACAACTACAACCTCAGAAATAATAGATATTGAAGATGCAAGTGTAGTTATTCAAAAACTAATCGAAGTATTTAACGCTAAATAATTTTAATGTATAAACTTAAATTGATTATTAGCTTCTTCTGTAACTTTTAACCATTCGTTCCAAGTCTCTTTTAAAGATGACTTTAAATGTTTAACTTCGAATAATAAATCTTTTTGATGGTTTTTATTTAATTTGTTAAGTTCTCGAATTTTTACTTTAATAATAGATGCTTTATTATTGAAAGTTAAAGAAAGGGTTTCTAATTTTTCTTTTAACTCTTTTGCATTATTATCAATTCTATTTTCTATATGCTCAAGTATCATTTTTTTATCTTTATATATTAGGGATTTTTGAATACTTATTTCATTTATTACACGTGGTCTTTTGACTAACTTAATTTTCGAAGCTAACCAAATTATCCATTTAGAAGGGTCAAAATGATACCAACGTATACCATTCCGGTAATCTGCAGCATAAGCATGATGATAATTATGGTAACCTTCACCAAAGGTTAGCATTGCCATTATTGCATTATCAACTGCACTCAATTCTCGTGCAAAAGTCTTAGAGCCATATGTATGACATAAAGAATTTATAAACCAAGTGCAGTGGTGAATCATAGCAATACGTACAATAAACCCCATATAAAATGAAGCCAACGCGCTTCCAGTTAGCATCCACCCAATTATAAAAGTTAATATATTTACCCCAATTAGAAAAAATGAATAATAATTGTGTTGAATCATTACTCGAGGATTTTTTATTAGATCCGCAACTAAAGTACTATCAAAGTTTCGTTTATAATCAAACAACCAAAGAACATGAGCATACCAAAAACCTTTTTCTATTGAGTGAGGGTCATTATGTGTATCAACACAGTTATGGTGAATACGGTGATCATGAGACCAGTTAAGAGCAGACATTTCAAAAGCTAATGCTGAACTGAATAGAATACCCCATTCGAATAAAGGGTTTGCGCAATAAGATTTATGAGCATATAGTCGGTGATAACCAACTGTAATTGACAAACCACCTAAGATATATGTAGTAAGAAATAGTACTATTGCTGTCCATGAAAAAACTTCTATAAAAGCAGGTAGTAAACAAACTAAAGCAATATGATATGCAGCAACAAATAAAAATATATCCCAATTTTTTATTTTCATATATAAAAAATTAACCAACAAAGAATAAAGGTGGGTCTGCATCTCCTTGACCCGGTGCGGACCCTGTCATTAACTGTTGTTCTAATTTTTCTTTCTCTGCTAATCCTTGAGTCATTAAGTCAGAAGAATTTAAACTACCTCCACCAAATAAAGTTACGCTACCATATTTACCTCTAATATTTGCAACTGCCATTTTAGTTAATGCTAATGAATATTGATAAACCCAAAGCTCTTTTAATATATCTCTTATTGGTCTTTCAACGTAGCATGATACAACTCCATAAAATCTTACATTACTACTACTAGCATTAGGTTGTGGGTACATTCTAAGAAGTTGCGTTCTTTCATCAAAACTATATGAACGTTTAGTTGCTAACATTTTTTCTCTAGTTTCGAGCCAATTTTTTAAAGTATACCAACTAATTAAATCAAAACCATAATTACCCATTGCATAACTAAAATATGTTTGTTGTGCTAATGTTTGTTCAATAGTAAACAATGTATTAATACCGGTTGATGAACCTTCTTCAAAATCAGTAACTGCCATTACTTTACGGTAATCCATTAAATCATAATCAAAACTATTAATAAAATTATCACCGTTACTTACTACAGTACCTTTTCTAGTAAAATTATTTTTAACTTGAGGTACAAATAATGCACTAACTGTAGGTACTTCTTTTATAATCTCTTGATAAAAATCACCAGTAAATATATTATTTGCAGAAATACCATTTTGTAAAGCTGAAGACAAACTACTGATAGAAGTAAAAACTGAACCAGGTATACTTGATGTTGTGGTATATACTGTTTCTGAATTGTCAATTTCTTTAGTAAAATCTTTATTTGGTGTTTTTAAATCTTTTTGTTCTTTATAAGTTTCACTGTTTTGAAGAGTAAATAAATCATCTAATTTTATACCATAATCTTTTTTATATAAATTACTATCAAAAATAAGATACTCTTTTGTGTAACCAGCAAACTTACTAAAGTACTCTGTAGCTAAACTAATATTTTCATATAATTGATCCCTATGAATTTCAACATTTATAAATGGGTAACCTAAAGATCTAAGTATTCTATCACTAAGTCTATTAAAATTATCTACTTTTGAATTAAGATTCGTACTTTGAAATCCAGATATTGGAGCTATTTCACACTTTGACATACAATTATTTAATGAATTAGTTAACGGTTATATTAAATAATAATATGGCATCAGGCGATATACATATTTCAGTAGTACCTTCATTATCTACAGTAGCATCTTATACAAGAGTTAACCCATATGGAGGTACAGATACATTAACAACTAAAAGTATTAGTAATGATCCGACACTTTTATCGTTATATATTAACGAGCAACAAACTGCAAAGTCAGCCACATTATTACAAGTTTTAGATAGTGGTAATCGTTTAACTTTAGTTCTTAAAGAAAGTTAATTTAAACTTCAGGAGCTGGTTCTTCAGGAGCTGGTTCTTCAGGAGCAGGCTCTCCAACATCAGCTGGCCCCCCACCGAAATCAGGTGGAGTTTCTGCACTAACATCACCTGCAGGTGCACCTCCTAAATCTGCTGCAGCCTCTGGAGCAGCAGCTTTTTCGATATCATCTCTCCAGCTTGGACCACCAGCACCAATTTGCTGTATCTCCCATTGGAATTCAGCATCTTTACGTAAGAACTCTCTATTAGCTTTAATATCAACATCATTCCATCCAAGGTATCGTTTTTGAGCATATGTATTAGAAACAAATTCATTAGACGCTAATGAGTTAAAGTTTGTAGCTTTAAGTTCTAACTTTTGACTTTCTCTTAATTCATAAAAATTAGTAGGAACATTAAACTCTAAATGTAAATTCGGCGCTTTAAGATTATATTCTGCAAATAACCCCTTTAACTTAAGGTGTGTAATAAAGCCATTTTTAAGACCTGATGCAAATTGCTGTTGCATTCTAATAATAAATTTAGCAAACTTTAATTCTTCTCTTAATATTTCAGTACCATCACTAAACTGACTATCAGGGTTTAATCTATTGAGAGGCACTTTTAATGCTTTATATAGTTTATTAACAAAATACATTAAGTCAGCTAACTCACCTAAATTAGCACCTCCAGCTAGCTGAGTAACTGATGTACCTTCTGAACCTTGTCTTTTAGCAAACCAGAACGAATCTAGCATTGATTGAGGGTTAAACTTTTGAACTTGACCGGATTGATTTGAATCAAAAGTCTTTTTACTCCAATATTCTTGAATTAATTTTCTTAAATATGCTTCTGCCTTAGGTGGTGCCATGTTACCTACATCAACATTAAACACTAAACGCTCCGGGGCACGAACAAGTCTATATATTACTATAGCATCTTCTACTAACGAAAGTTGTCTATACGCTCTTCTAGCATTTTCAATAAAAGGTAATCTAAATGTTTTATCTTGATTCCAGATACCTGAATTTATATATGATATCTGATTTTCATCCATTGGTATAAAATCAAATTTTTCAATTTTTTCTGGTTTATTAGGATCAAAAATAGGTTTTCTTAAAATATAACCTTTAATAATCATATTATTAATATTATCATATATCGGGTCAATTAAATCCCCAGGTAAGATAACTGCACCAAGTATACCATCTTCTGTATAACCTTTGTGAATAATATGCTCAAAATAAAGCTCACCTTCAATTAAAATTTGTCTAAAATATTCAAAACCTTTTTTCTCAAAGTCGAAATAGTCGATATATTTTTCAAATTCTTCTTGTATTTCTACTTGCTTTATACCATCTAATTCAGTATTTCTAAATTTTAGTTTTACAATACTTCCGTTTTCATCTTTATTAATACATTCATCACAGATTTCATCTAACGAATCACTAATTTCAGAAAAAGCTGCCATTACTCGGTAGTCTCTTAATCTACCACCTTTATTTTCTTCTACATTGGCATACACTAATGAATTATAATTACCATCAATAGCAATTTGACCACTACCTGTATTATTAAAATCATTATTATAAAAAACAGAGTTTTTAGCCAGAGCTTCTACTCTTCTCATTCCTGTTTCTTCAAAAGTATTATACTGAGGATTTAAATCTCCTAATACTTTATTAAAATCTACGGATTGATATGGTAGTTTATTAACAAGATTCTTTAAAAAACCAGATTGTCCTGAATTATTTTGTTGATCGGCCATTATTATTATTATTTAATACTTATTCTACTTTAATAAAGGTGCTATTACCACTATATGTTTGAGTTACTAATGTATTATCACTAAATGCATATCCTGCTTTATTATAAGGTATAAATCTAACATTACCATTGCCTGCAGATAATGATGTAGGTAAATTAAAGCTTAAAGTAAAATCATTTACTAATGTAAAGGGTATAGATTGACCTGATATTGATGGTTGCCTACTAGTAGCAGGTAATGATGTAAGCGATGTATACATACTACTATCTGTTGAACTAAATAATACAGTTTTAGTATTTGTGAAACTACTACCATTAAGAATTACACTACCTGAAAAATCGTCACCTAAAGTCAAATCATCAAATAATTTAACACCGTCATAAAAAATATCTGTAATAAATGGTGAACCTGACACTTCAATTGATTTTGTTGTAGTTACTGACCCAGAAGAAGCAGATAAAGATTCATAATTATCATAATATTCTAAATTTGTTTCAGAGGTAAAATTCGAATCAATAAAGAATATATTACCAGATGGATCATCAGTATCTTTAAATAACCAACCCTTAATTGTAAATGATGTATCTGCAGTAACCCTTGCTTTCTGAGTTGAATTTAGTTCAGTGGGGTAATTCATACTAACGTCTCCATTCCATAATACTTCACTTCTAATTTCTTGATCAACGCTTAGTTTAAATTTTTCAGGTATTTTCCAAGATATAATAACATAAGGGTTGCAGAAAGGGACAAAATTACTTAATATTTGGTCCATATCAGTTTGATATCTAGTTAAAACAGAAACAGATAAATCGATATTAACCGGTACAGGGGATTTAATATGCCTAGATACCGTTTCACCTCCAACACTACCTTGATAATAAAAACCATCTACTTTATTGAAAACTCTAGTTGTATCTCTAGAGATTTTAGTTACATTAACCGATACAACTGGTAAAGTTAAAGTTTTATTTTCGTTAACGAGATCATATAAGACCCGTTGTTTAGGTGCATATATATACCTAACATTAATTTTATCTTTTTCAACCCTATCTCTGTTAAACCTGCCAATGACAATATCATCAAACGCAGCAACAAACTGCGTAAGCATATCTTTAATTTCGAAATAAAATGGTCTAGCCTTCACTTAATTATTTATCCCAAGGAAACTGTAACCAACTAGTAGTATACAAAATATTACCAAAAATAATATTTTTATTAAATTCTGAACCATCTCTCATCACTAAGCTTGCATATAATATATTATCACTATCTATATTATATTCAGACTGAAGAATAGAATTTACTGCTGTAAAGGTTCTACCACTATCATTTATATCATCAACTACTAAAATTTTAGAATTTTTATTTAAACCGGTAGGTTTTTGATAAACTATTGTATCTAGATATTTACCATCATCTTCTCTTGTACTAATCCCTAAATTATAAAGATTGTATATATCTAGCTTATAACTTAAAGTAGCACCTGGTATCAAACCACCTCTACCTAAAGCAATAATAGTATCATAATTAATTTTTTTACTCTTTATTTGATCTGATAAACATTCAACTAAAAAATCTACGTTATCCCAATTTAATTTTAATATATCACCCACATATTAATTATAATATATAAATTTCAATAATCAAGTAATTTGTTCTATAATAGATGTATATAGATCTATCTTACTTTTTAGTACAGCACCTGTAACATTCCTATTAATTAAATCGTGTATATCATCTTTTAATCTATCTAGAAGCTTACTTGCTTGACTGCTGTCAATTACACCATAACCTTTAATAATCATTTCTTCATCACTAATACCATTTGGTACAAAAGCAGCTCCTTTTACTTTAGCTGCTGAAACAGTGGGTATATTATACTTTTGATATGATTGTTTGCTTTGATCGGGTGTATATTTACCATAATTTTTATCATTATTTCTTTGTTGCATAGAAGCTATACCCGATTGATTGAGGCTTTGCTCATAAAGGTTAAAAATTTTGTTTTTATCACTCATTATTATTATTTAATATAAGAAAATTTAATAAATATATTAAAATGGAAAAGCCTATTACTTTCTTTCGCTCCTTTTTGGAAAATATTAATTTTGCTACTTTCTTCTTGGCTGCTATAGGCGCGTTGGCCGCTTTATGGTTGAATAGTAATTACGTTTCACAAGAAGTATATGTGAAGGATCAACAAATAATTCAATTAAAAATTGAAAGTTTAGAAACAGAGACACAAGCCTTACGATTTATGGCTCAATCAAATCAAACTGAGATAAGAGAATTGTTACCATTGGTAGAAAAAATCGAAACATTAATAAGCAATTTCATAACACCTAATGGTGATGTTATTATAACAGAGAGTATGAAAGAAATGGAAGTTGATATAGCTGAGATAAAGAAAGATATCGAGTATATGAAAGCTCGTTTATGGCCAACAGATTAATTAGATAAAATCATTAAATTTTTCAACTAGATTTTCCCATTCATTGCATTCTAGTTCATATTTATTCTTAGTATAGGTATCGGTACGTTCTGCAATATCTTCTTCACTATAATCTAATTTTTTATCTGATACATTTTCTAACTTACATTGTACCCAATGTCTATATTCATGTACTAAACTAGAAAGAAAGAATATACGTCGTTGTTTAAGAGTTTTGCAATCACAACAATTTAAAGCTACTTCGATTTCATCTTCATCCCAGAAGTATTGAGAATCAGTACCTTTAATACCCTTTACATCAATATCATAATGCCACCATTTTCTAGTCTTTTTTAAGTTATTAGTATGATAATTCAGGAAATTTTCTAATTTATGTTTATCGATTTTATATGTTTTTAACTTCTGACGTATATCTTTATCGCAATTAAGTTTAATAGTAATCATATAAGATATATATTATATCACAGTTCCCATAAAAAAGGTGTAACCGTTTCCGGAAACACCTTTCTTTTAAATTATATAATTTATCTTAAACGTAACCTAGATGGTATAATCTTCTCAAAGTAGGTCCAACTGAATTATTACCTTTAGCTGATAAAATCATATCTTCACTACCTGTACCTCCACCTTCAACAAAAGATGCTTGTACTGCAAGTCTATCAGCAGTAATAACTGCAATAGTATCATTTAAATATCTTGCATCAATATTTATTGTAAATTTTAAGTCTCTTACCGTATCAACAATTGTTCTTACATAAATGCTTGTATCAGCTCCTGCTTTCTTAGTAAATAATACTTTAGCAGCTGGTGCATCAATTGCACCTCCACCTGCTGCTGTAATAGTCATACCTGATACACCTAATTGTTCAGTTTGTTGATCACCTAATAAAAAGGTGGTTTCGTTAAAAAATGCTGTGTTGTCTCCTAAAGCCATGTAATTATTTAATCAATTAGAAGTTTAAATTCCGAAGTTTTGCTCTTTGTTCTGCTAAAGTTGGTATAGAAGGGTTAATTACTTCTTCTTCTCCTATATCAGCAACCTGCTCTACAAGCTTTTCTTTAGCTAATCTCTTATCAAGCTCTACACCATCTTCTCTTGCTAGCTCTTCTAGCTCATCCTTAGATAAAGAAGATATATGCTCTTCGAGCTGTTTAACCATTTTAGATTTTAAGAGCCTTCTATCTAACTCCACCCCATATTTACGGGCAAGTTCTTCAAGCTCTTCTTTAGATAATTTAGAATATTTACTCATACTATTATTTATACAATCGCGCAGATTTCCCCGCACCCTAACAAAGCGCGGATTTGTCGTAGATGGTCTTAAATAGTTAGATGTACGAGTATAAAGCAGTTGTGAGTAGAGTAGTTGACGGTGATACAGTAGACGTTGATATCGATTTAGGGTTTAATGTATGGCTTAAAAAGCAGCGCATTCGCCTTTATGGTATTGACACTCCAGAGAGCAGAACATCAGATAAGGTAGAGAAGGTATTCGGGAACCTAGCTAAACAAAAAGTTTTAGAATTCTGTCCAGTAGGCTCAAACATTATACTCCAAACCAAAACCGATGATAGTAGAGGTAAGTATGGTAGAATTTTAGGTGAACTAGTTACACTAGAAGGTACTAATGTTAATACGTTCCTTATAGAGAACAATTACGGCGTGGCTTACTTTGGTAAGTCTAAAGATGAGATAGCTGGAGAGCAATTACGCAATAGAGAGATTCTAATAGAAAGAAATGAAGTTACTCTTTAGTATAGCTCTTTTAGTATTACTGACCTCTTGTAAGATAACTCCAGGTTATGAGCGTACGGTGGATCTAGATATAAGCGTACCTGATTCAGAGTTACTTATTGAATGGTAATCTAATACCCTCTACAAGGGTGGGTTCCTGATATAGAAAAAGCCCGGGGCCATATATACGTTTTCCCGCGCGCATAATTTTTTATTGGCATGGGGCCTCACTAAGGCTCGATCCCCGCTCTCTATATAGGAAAATTCTCACGTTAACGTCTCTGAGCGGGTTACTCCTCTGCGCACGGGGCTGGTCAGCAGACAAAAAGAGACCGCTCTCTTTCGAGAACGGCCTCTCCAACAACACACACTATCAAATTCCAAATGCTGTACGCATACGCTCTAAGGTATCACTATAGTTATCATTGATCGTTCCGATCATTGAGAACATCTCAGGGTTAAATACGTCACTCAAACCTGCAATTAAAGCCTTACGACTTACTTCATCACGGCTGGCTCTTTCTATAACGTCAATCGCATTACTTAGTTGACCGACGGTTAGTACTTCTTCTGGTGTGTTGTTTTCGTTATCCATATTATAATTATATCAGAGTTCCTCTTACATTGCGTACTCGCGATTGTAATCTACTTCACTGCAAGGCTCATCGAGCTCTTTCCAACCAAATGACTCACAAAGGAACTGCTTGCCTTTCACCTCTACTACATCGCCTACTGATAGAGAGTAGTTGCCATCTTTGCGAAAGTCTTTAGCTAATGCCTGCTCCCAGTTAGAGAGTATCTCTTCTGGAGCGTTGAAGATATGGAACATCTGCTCGGCTCCATCTTTGCCTTCTTTGAGCTTTACTGGCCCGACATTTGAGGCAGTTGAATATACTTGCCAGCGATCACCTGCATAGGCTGCCCCATCGCCGAATTGATCTCTAGTGCTTGTTGGTCGAATTATTCTAATCATACAAATATTATATCTAAGTTCCTATTAGGGACGCCTTTCGCTTATTAGCTACTCGACGCCCCACTCACAACACAACAAACTTACCAGCCGATCATCTCTCTGGCTTCATCAGGAAGGTAGCCTAACTGACCTCCTTCTTCTAGGTACACTACATCTTCTTCTTGATCTAGTTCCTCTTCATCTAAATTGTCAGTGATCTCTTCCTCGCTTAGACCATCCTCTCGCATCTTCTCGATAGCTAGATCCTTACGCTCGGCCTTCGATAGCTTATGCACCTCGTTGATGCTATACTCAAATGGCCAACTAGGCTGGCTTGCAAAGCGTACCTCGGCATGCCCGCTCATTTCTTCCTTTGCCTCCTCGAGGCGCTCGATTAATTCGTCAATAGTCATAATGTGTTGTGCTTAATTGCAACTATATTATATCAGAGTTCCCATTACTTAGTCGAGTGCCGTAGAGGTAAGAACGCTCCTACTGGCTCATTTTGTTCCTCTTCGAGCTTTTTCTGTATCAGTTCCAGAGCATCGTAGCTCATGCCGCCTACGTTCCATACAAATTCGTTCCCGTTCCTACATTCCTTCCCATCATCATAACGCTTCCAATCGTAGATCGTTCCTATTACGTATGGTTTCCCATTATCGGCGAGCTCGAACTCTAAGTTCCATTCAGTAGTTACTTTACCATCGCCAGACGGTTCCTTATAGGTAGGTTCCCCAAACGCCTTGATTAGTTCCTTAAAGGTTCCAGTTATATAGCCTACTAAAGAGGAACCTGTAGTATTAATTGATTTCGAATTTCTGATGTTAATTATGTTGTGCATACTATAATTATAAGACTGTTCCTAATTCCAGAATGAATACTCGTAAGGTTGCTTTGCTACAGGAGGTAAGTACTCTGCATGCCCCTCATCTAGGAATGATTGATAGAACTCTGCTACCTGATCTTCGCTGAGGTATTTGAGAAGGCTTTCGAGTACGGTCTTATTAGTCAAGATGCCATCATCGATAGCTTCTAGGATTTGATTGGTTGTTTTTCTTGCTGTGGGCATAGCTATATTATATCACTGTTCCATTTGCGATCCTTCCAGATGGGTCATACCATCGTGCTGCCGTCGAAGTCACCTCGACCTGATCTTCTGAGTTAAGACTTACTTCTGCTCTAATTGAGAAGAACGTAGTCGACTCATCAAAGTACTCCTTCGCTTCCTCTTTAGTAATGTCTAGGCACTCTCCATTACGAGTATTGATTAGTTGGTAGATGTTGCCGTAGCCTTTATAATCGATAATGTATTTAATTCTCATACCACTATTATACAACAGTTCCCGAAAGCTCAGATATAGGAACAGTGCTATAATATATGTAGTTCAATTAATTAGCGAAGCATTTGATGTATGAGTCCAGAGGGTCTGAGAAGGACTCCCTTGAGGACCGGACCTTAGGAGCCTGCGTTC
>Ga0181394_1000671_pt1 | contig 14938 bp, 13 predicted proteins | sample 17SPOviralmetaG_FD_130123 | JGI IMG/M metagenome (GOLD analysis project Ga0181394, IMG submission 130123) | Marine viral communities from the oligotrophic San Pedro Time Series (SPOT) site, San Pedro Channel, CA, USA - 17 SPOT_SRF_2010-11-23 | ecosystem: Environmental > Aquatic > Marine > Strait...
AAAAAGAAAAGAGGTCGTTCAGACAACTTCCTAAAAAATTTGATTGTTCCTAAGAAGACTTTCAGCACAACTAAACAACAAGAAAGTCTCCAGCAACTTACCACAGAGATGACCGATTACAAGATGATGTTCTCCCAAGTCGTCGCCCAACTTGACGATACACACGAACTCCACAACCACGGCGACATTATGTGCGTGGAACAGGCGGGGAAGTTCTTTGATGGGATGAATGAGGTGATGACACGGGATGGCGTCCCGAAGAGAACCAGGGTGGCCCGACTCCAAGACATTGAGTCTGGGAGACACCTTGTCTCCCACGAGCCGAAGAGAGCGGATGGAACGTATGGAGAGGTGGTTAATCTTCTGTTCCGACCAGTCCATTACCCATCGGGAGCGTTTTTCACCGCATCCAAGGGGACGAAATGGTTGGTGAAATGTGGAGCACTGGAGGGCTCGGTGCTGGCAGTTCTGATGGAGCAGTGCGAAACCACGGGAAACTGGTCTTACGCAGAATACACACAGAAATGGAGAGAGGGCAGGAGAGTAGAGAAGAAGATGAAGAAGATGAGGAAGAAGAAGGGCAGGAAGGTGGTATGGGTGAAGGGTAAGGATACCTCCCACAAGGGAAGAGGCCGATAAATAGTCAGCAGATAGTCAGTAGATAGAACATAGAGAGGATAGTCAGGTAGAATTTTTTATGTAGAAAAATTTGATTGTTGGTAAAAATTTGATTGTAAGCATACAAGAACACAGCATATAAAAGAAAAGAAGTCGTTCAGAACAGATACAGAAAAAGACTATGGCAACCACTCAGTCTCTCGCCAGTCTCCAAGAGGTCGTCCAGAAGCTCTCTGACAATGGGATGATGAAGGAGGAAGCATTCAGGCAGATATCTGAGGCGACTGTCTCCATCTACAATGCCTCTCTCCAAGACAATCCATTCAAGGATGAGACACTCCTGAAAAAGGATTTCATTGATATGGAAATCAGCGAAGTTCCGGGAGAATTCGTGAGGCATATACCGACAGGGAGGATTTTCACCGAGGATGGGGACACAGGCAGTCTGGATTTCAAGGGTATCATTATGGGTGATAATTTCCTTCCACTGACGGGTCAAGATGAAGATTCTGTTCCTGAGCGACACCGAAATGCTGTCTGCTGGATTCAAGGCGAAGACCCGAATATCAAGGAAGTCCGCCAACTTGTCAAGGAGATAGGGGAAGAGCACAGAGAAACTAAGCAGAAGATAAAAGAGCTGACAGAACAGAGCGAGAAGATGAAGAAGCAACTGAAGGCAGCGAGAGAGGGTAGTCTCTTAGCATTCCAAGAGGTGGAGATACAGGATCTGGAAGAGGAGAAAGAAAGATATATTGACCTCAATAAGACTTTTATAGAGAAGATGAAGAAACAGATGGAGGACTTTCAGGTGAAACAGGATAGGTGGAATAGGGCACAGAACCATCTCAGTAATGACATCCTTGATGCGTGGGAGAGGATGAGGGAGAACGAGATTTCAATTCCCACTACTTGCCACGAGACTGAGAAATTCTTTCGGTGGTGGAGAGAAAAGCAGGATATTCTCCCAGAATGTTTTAGACCGATTCCATTCGTATGGAATGGGACAGAGTATCTGCTGATAGAACCCACTAACCAGATACTTGATAAGGATGATGGAGAGGTTCTGGGTGAGAGATATATGTGTGGGGATTGTGATGAAACCCACGTCAGGTGGTTGATTGATGAGAGTAGCGATAGCGAGTAAATGATAGAAATCATAGTTAGGATAGTCAGTGTAGAAATTTTTTATGTAGAAAAATTTGATTGTTGCTAAAAATTTGATTGTTAGCATACAATAACCAAGCAGATAAAAGAGGTCGTTCAGAACAGATACAGAAAAAGACTATGGCTCCGAGTTATGACTCCCACGGAAAGAAGAAGGAGGCAGCTCACAAGACTCTCCTGAGAAATCTCCAGAACTTTCAGGAGAAGATAGAGAACCTTGCTGACTCCAACCTCATCAAGGACGAAGCATACAGGCAACTCTCCAATGACAATGCTGAGTTGTATGGAGAGATGAAACAACTGATAGATGTGGTCGCCCGACTCCCATCACTCTTTCAGGAGACTATCCTCAATAGCGAGCAGATACAGAGATGGGTCAATCCTGCCCCGAAGAATATCACCGAGAGCAGACAGAAGAAGATGAACTCAGGACATCATAAACTATGCGAGTGCGGGACTTGGATACACAAGTATAGTATGAAAGAACATCTCAAGAGGAACTGCCACAGCGAGAATATGCTGAAACTTGACTTGGAGAAGAAGAATAACCTCAGGAACAGAAACCTGAATGAGCTACTGACACTGAACTCTCACCTTGTTGGTCTCCAACACCACAGGGGATCTTTCAAGTATGCTCCCAAGGGTGAGAAATATCCTCCAATCTATTGTCTCCAGATGCTTATGAAAAGACTTTACATCAGGAGACTCGGTCAGCGTAGAGAGTAGAACCCTCTTTCATCAATATTAACTTCAGGAACTCCTTCATCTACCGCATCTCCCTCGCAATCACTATAATCTACCATTGTCTCTATTTCATCCATAATAATTCTCTGTATGATAAGAGCCCAATCAGGTCTGTCCTTTTCTTCAAGATATTTACCAATCTTGATGAGCTCTTCAATATCCATTTCTATTTCTTAGATTTTTTATGAGATGGATTTATTATTTTTATTATGGTTTTTTTTAGTGGGAGGTCTGGAAGACCTCTTTTCATTAAATTGTATTGTAGCATAGATTATGTGTAAAAGAGGTCGTTCAGACCACATACTCAATAAAACTATTGAAATAAATCTTTAGTGTTATACTTTACATTCTGGAATTCAAGTTGGGGATCTTCTGCCTCTTGTGCTTGAATCTGGTCGCTTTTTTCTTTACTCTCCAAGAGAGATGATACTAAATCCAAGTTCGCATCAACTTGCTGGTCTATCCTGAATATCAGTGCTGAATTTAGATCGCATCGGGCTGCTGACCCATCGGGCTCGTGGATACTACACCTGACTCTTGTTATGACTCTATCTATTGTGTTCGTAAAGGTCATCTCTCCCTGAAATCCATTGAGGAAATCACCATAAGGATTCGCCTTGTTCGTTATCGCGACTATCGGCATCGTAATCCCACTTGTATGACCTCCTAACACTCTATTAGGCTCTGATATGATATCTGACCTGATTGTATAGTAGGGACGAAGAGTTTTAGTAGGAAGTCTTTTAGCGGTTATATTAACAGATTGAACTGGAGAGATTGTAATTGCTGGGGTGATATATCTCCCTGGGACTGTAAATCCAGAACCACTCGCCTCCATCGCCACGGGGAGCACGGGACTATACATATCTATCCCTGTTGTATTCTGCTGAAATTCTATTAAATCTGCTGAAGTAATTGTAGAGTTAGTTGTTATGATATTAACATTATCAAGATCAGAGTTAGCACCGACTAATTTAAGTCTCACCTGCCTTGATGAGGTCGTATTAGGATTATGAAACTGCTCGTATCTAAAACCCATTATACCCACCAGACTATTGTCCCATAGGTTCTCGGGGACAATCCAGTCTTCTATAAATAGACCACTCTGAGCGTCCATTATTGTATAGGGTTCAATTCCAACATTATGAGCGATATAACTATTATCGCTTCCCCCACTGAAAGATGCGGTGAAATTATCAGTGTAGGGAGCGATGTCAGGTGTGTAATTATACCTGAGAAGTCTTTTATTAATTTTAGCACAGGGATCTCCAGCATTAGGATTAGCGGTCGCTCCCCCTGTTGGACGGACATAACCAGCGTCCTCAATGTTCCCGATTACCTCAGATGTATGGAGACTCTGTAGCTGAAATCTCTGTTGGTCCTCACTATAATTTATCACAGGAGAATCTGCTCCTAAATACATACCGAACTGATAAGGATCTAAATTATAAATTTTATCTCCCGTTGCCTGACCGAACCTATATATTTTCTGGTAGATAGCATTGGTGTATGTAGTTGTCTGGAATGATGAACCATAAGTATTAGAATTTCCATTGTAGAGTATCATTGCTGCTGTCCCGTATGCGGTGAAATGATAATCAAAACCGAAGTTCCTGAATCCTTGTCCCAATGTTTCGGTGGGTTCTCCAGATGCGTTGGATGCGTTAGTATGAAAGAAATGATCTGGAATTTTATTTCCAGTTCGGGTGAATTGAAATCCTATTTTATATTTCACCTCTGAGGCAGCGGTATCTATTTTAATCTTTCGGGCGAATCCATAAGCAAGATCATTAAAATCGGGTTCTAATGTGCTATTGAAATAGGAGAGTCCTCTGTCAGCGTATCCCACATCAGTCCCCGTAAAATCTGCTGTATTAGGATTGTAATCAATAAATAGTGGAAAGGAAGTCTGTGACGCTGATATTGCTGAATTGTATAAATCGTATCCCAGCTGAGGGGTTCTGCTATCTCTTATATTAGAACCAAACCACCAAGACCGAGTCCCTATCCCTGGGATAACCACATTGTTGGAATTGAATCCGTCAAATAAATTCAAATGAAGGAATCTTGTTTCATTTATATCGCAAGCAATCCCATTCTGTTCGTAATCAAAGAGTTCAGGATATGTCTGCTGAGTGTCAAAGAAATCTTTAAAACGAAGGAGATACTCTTCAGTCCAATCCACATCAGTGACAAATACAGCTTCACCTTTCGCCATAGGAGTATAGTTCCCTGTGCTATAACCATTCCTTCCCCCTTCTCCTCCGTTAGACATCCAATCAGAGTTAGACCCATTTAATGCTAATCCTGCTGTATATATTTCAGGTCTTTTCATTCCTATATTCTGGTAGGATGATAGATAATGATATGCGTGATCCACATTCCAACTTCCGTCCGTTTTAAACCATTCTGCCTGATCTGTTTTAGAGAAATTAGTGGCAGTCGCACAATTATAGACTTTATTCGCCTGACTTTCGCTTTTTAATGTAAATGCTTCTCTTCTTGTAAAATCGTTAGCAGTGCTACTTGTATCATATTCCATCCTTTCAAATGTAGAACGCTGATTTATCTCCTGAGTGAGTTGGTCTGCTAAATCTATTGGAGAATTGTATCCTGGGTTCGCTTTAACAGAGATAAGATTTTTCACCTGAATATAGTCTCCCCATAATGCGGGATCTCTAAATCCTTCACACTGAACTGTCCCAAAAAGAGAGTTAGCGGTTGTGGGTGGGAGATATCTATCAGAGGTGGATGTGGGGAGTTCAAATGTAAATCTATTGTGGGTGTTAGAGGTTAAAATTGCTGTGAGAGACATTGTTATCTCTGTATCGCTATCTATGGAGACAATAGTCGGGGTGGAGAGGAAACATATAGTAGGAGTCTGTGTTATGAGCTCCATTCCAACGAGGAGATCTTTAGTGGTCGCCCCGTGGGAGAACCTTATTGTAGTGCTTCCACTCGTCCCCTTTCCCTCTAATGTTATCTGTGGAGTGTTGGGAGTCCCAAAGAATGTCTGTTTCCTTGTAAAGATTGTGTATCTGCTTCCATCATTGATTCCGTCTATCCTGTGTCTGCCGTGAGCAGCTCCTGTGCGATAAGGCCAATATTTAGTATTTAAATCTGCTTTACATCTGTTTAAAAGTGGTGGTGGGAGATGGGTCTGCCCGATATCACCATTTACAGGATTAGCATCTCGGGAATGATTCTGCGGCCAGAAGGTTGTTGTTCCGTCTCCAATCCAGTTTCGGGGGAGATGAGCGTAATACTCTCCATTAGCACACTTATAGGGTGAGGTGACAAGATTCAGGGTATCGTCCCTGATATCTATAATCTGCTTTTTATTTTCCGCATTAACAAGAGTATATTTAGATGGAAGACTATCCTGATAAAGTAAATTCTCGTATTCAGTAGTTTCTATCTCCACTGAAGCATTAAGAGATTCTCCTTTAATCTGTATCTGTCCCGCTTGTGCTCCTATTTCGCTAATATATGAAGAATGAACTGCTATCGTGTCTCCTGGTTTCAAATGAATCCCATCACCACACTGGTTCGTCCATTTAGAAGGATTCGTATTGTTGTTTCCCATTGCCTCATCACTCTGGGATCTGGGACATTCTATTAATGTAGTCTTAGTAAAACCTTGAGACATTTTATAATAGAAGTAGATAAAAATAATATTAGGATAAGAATTTAAATTAAGCGTATGCCATCATAATGACACCATCCTTAAGAGAAGCAACTCGCATCACTTGTAGCCAGACACGGAGAGTTGAAGAAGCTCCCATTGTAGTCCTTGTATCATATAGTTCAATACCTCGGGAATTGACACGCTCACCCTTATTGAGACGATAAGCAGTGTAAAAGAACTTCTGCCTGAGGTCTCCAAGAGCATCATATCTCTCAAATGAAGCTCCTGGTTTATCCTTAGAAGCATTATCAATCGTCAGCTGACCCTCACCGCGATATAAGTCGCGGGAGATGTATGGGACACGTCCCTCAGTCTGGAATACATTGTGGTAGTGGCGAGCATCATTACTGACATCAATCGGGTAAAGGAAATTATCATTGTATTTAAGATTGTTCTTTACCACACCAGTAGAGGTCGCATTGACTGCGGGACCCTCAGCAATATAATTATTAAGGAGAGCGTTCTCCCCATCAGAGGTCTGCTGTGCTGCTACAAATACTTTATTTACGACACGACCCGCACCACCAACATTCTGGATGAGACCACTGGAAAATTGAGCGGCAGAGACCGTCCTTTTAACAAACTGATAATCTACATAGGTAAATGACATATTAGCGTTCGCTTGGCGATACTGCTCCATTAAGTCCTGTGGATAGAATATGTAATCCGCGATCATCTGGCAGTCTCCACGAACAAGAGACGCATCGCTGGCGAGTGTGCTACCCGCGGTGACGCAGATACGCTCAGATGTAGTATCGGACTTTCTGTCAGTAAAAGTTAAATGGATGCTGACCTGCTCTGACATCATAAAGAGCGGAAGCTGATTCGTCTTGAGGAAAGGAAACAGGTCCGCGAGCAGAACCGAGTAAGTCGGCTTGTTCTTTTCCTTCTGGTAGTCAAAGATAACTCGGGAGGCATCTGGGACAGTCAGTCGTGTGATTGGTCTCCAATATGACGCATTTACATTAGACAGAGTGACACCCGTCCCATTATCAAGAGATATGGATTTCGCTTCAGTTAGAGATTCAGTAAGCGATGCTGACTGAGAAGCATTCTGGTAAGGATATCCTCTACCAGTTAGAGTAGGGGCAATAGTCATCATACGACCACTCATAACACCCTCACGCTCCTTAATAGCATCAGGGGGCAAGAAGGTCGTTTCATATGCCGCAAAATGGTTGTAATCCTCAATCTCGCAGATTGTTTTCGTTCCGACGCGGAGGGCAGCTCGCTGGATTAGAGAATGTATCCCTACTCCTGCTGGAAAGAATGCTCGTCCTAATGTCCCACCTGACTCATCCAGAGCAGTTCCATCAGTGGAGAATGTAATGCGAGAATTACTATGTAAGATTCCCTTATTATCTAAAACGAATCTTGCTTCACGCTCACTGAAAATGACAGGGTCTAAGATATCTGTCTGTAAATTAATAGCGGTGTCAGAAGCGACACTGCCGATCTTGATTAGGTCGGGTAATTGGGAAACTTGGGGCTCGGGTGCTGAAGTCATACTCATTATTATATAAGTATAAATAAAAAAATAAAATGTTAAAAATAAAATATGGATTTTACTTGGAGATATCCGTATGAGCCTTACGAACGCTCATACCCTTCCGCATACGTCCCATCATCTTCATACGATGAGACTTCTGTTCTGCTGGAGACATCCCACTCTTTTTCATCTTCGTCATATGTCTCGTAAGATCTGCCTTCTGCTTATCAGTCATTTTAACTCCCTCTCGCTTCTTCTTTACTGGTCCTGATGCTGGTGCTGATGATTCCACTTCTGGTGCTGGTGCTGGTGCTGGTGCTGATTCCTTTCCGTATCCTTCCATTTATTTATACAATATATAAGAAAATTATTTTAAATAAAAAATAAAATATGGATTTACTTACTTGAGAACTTGAATGCTTCCCTGAGCACTGACAATTGTCTGGCGGGAATGAACGAACAAGAATATCGCATTCGGGTGGTCTGATGTAAGGCGGAGCTGAAGCTGAACGCCGAACGGGACTTGACTGAAATCTAATCCCTGATTACTGATAGAGTCATATGCGACTCCTATACCGAAGGCATCTCCTCCATCCGCGATAATTTTAGCAGAAGCGAAATCTGTATTATAATCTATGTTGCGATATACCGAAGGGATAACAGAGGTCCTTGAGATCTTAGCGAAATTCTGGACCGCATTGAGATAGTTTCTACATATCTGAGCATCAGCGGTCTCATTGGCCCGACCCGCGACTGACTTCTGGAGAGTATCAATATTGTATTCTAATGGAACACGCTGACCCGCTCGGGTGAATACAAGTTGCTCTATCTGTGCCTTAGTCCCGTCCTTATTGGAGAATCCTAAGGTGGCGAGACCATCCTGAGTCCAAGAGTTAATATGTCCCGCAGGAACAACATTCATAAAAGCACCGAGAACTGACTTGAGACCCAGATTGAAATTAAGGACAGCATTAGCAGAGTTAATCGTATTGTAGTAAGAACTGATAGAATTATAGACAAATGTGTTCGTGCTCTGGGGCTGAAAGTCTTGTCCTGGCGATTGAACCTCACAGATGAGGCGAACATTAGAGAGTTCATAATAAGCATCAAGGAGATTAGTATCAGTGTTATCACTGGAGAATAAAACATTCTGGTCTGGAGATAATTGGATTTCTACCATAAGACCCCCGACACCCCAATCATTAGAGAGAGGGATAGGTTCTTGACCTAAAAATAGACCGCTGACAAGTGGGATACAGAAAGAGTTAGGAGAGTCTCCACCCGAAGCATTAGCTCCTTGGGTGTTCGTGACAACTCCTAACTGCTGAGCCTTGTAGTTAGGGAAACGTAGAGACGTCTCGTATGCGTGGCAGGAGAAATCAGCCTGGGACTGAGTGACACCGAGATAGGAGCTCATCATACGATTGTGGTGATTAATTGTTTCAATAGTCTGGGACGACCTCTGGGAGAAGATTGAGAGAGTATCAATTACAGAATAGATACCGAGACGCTCATTCATACGGATTCCATCACTCTCCAGTGGGATAATGGTATCATTTTTCTTTATGGTAAATTCTCCAACAAGTCGCACACTCCCTGGGACAATAAATCTGTCCTGTGCTCCAATAAGGAGCTGAACGGTCGGTTGTCCGTTCTTGTATGATAGTTTTCCATCGCTCGTAATATTACTGGGGACAATCTCTAAGTGCTGGTTCATAATTATGATATCATAAATATTTTATTTCTGGAGACATTTTAAAAAATATAAATACAATTATAAATGGTTTCAGTTGTTATCAAGAAAAGCGATAAGGCGGGAAAGAAAATGATGGCAGTCTTTACAAGAGACAATGGGAGAAAGAAGACCACTTATTTCGGTGCTGCTGGGATGGATGACTATACAATCAAAAAGGATAAAGAACAGAGGAAGAGATACAGGAGCAGACATAAAAAAGATCTCTCTACTGGAGACTATACAAGGGCGGGTTATCTATCCTATTATATACTATGGGGAAACTCTACAAGTCGTCGGGAGAATATATCAGCGTATAAGAGAAAGTTTAATCTATCATAATTTATGAGGACGATTCGTCATCTGAGTCGTCAAAGAGTTCTACTCCACAATGATACGCTACCTCTTTCGCCTGTTCCAACTTCCCCTCCAGTTCCCCATTCTCTTCTTTTAGTTTCTTTATCTCCTCCTTCAGCTTCTTGAGATGGGGTAGGATGTCATTGATACACTCTAAGTCCTCATTCCAGTTCTCTATATCGCACATAGCACTTCGGTAGTTGGCAAGGATTCGGTCCTTCTCTTTCACCATCTTCCGCTCATCATCCACCATCTCCCCCAACTTCTCCACTTCATACACCAAACATCTTGGATTGTTCTCCTCATATTTCGCGTTCTCCTCTTGGAGTTTCTTGACCTTCTCCACGAATTCATCGGGTTCAGGAGAAGGGGATATAGGGTAGAGGTCATCTCCAAACGCTCCATTCAACCAGTCATTCCAGTCAGCATCCTTCTGCTCGTTCTCCTCTTGGAGACTCATATTCTCCTCTTGGAGTCTCTTGTTCTCCTTGATTAGATGTTCTATCATCCTCCCAAGGTTCGGGCCGACTGTTCGGGCGATATTCAACTTGTTGTAGTTCATATCGTCATAGTGGTCGTAGAACTTCTTCGCGAGAGCTTCTTTCAGGTTCTTCTCCCGCTCCTCCAACTCCCTGATGTGCTGGACGACCTCCTCCATCCCCATAATCAGTTCAGTGCCAGACATCTCTCGTTTCTGTATCCTTTCTCTTTTTATCTGCTTGTTTCTTGTATGCTTACAATCAAATTTCTACCGACAATCAAATTTTTCTACTATTTTCCAATGAGAGACTCTGGAAGACTTCTTTTCTTTAGTATGATGTTTCTTGTATAATACAATCAAATTTTTTCAAACAATCAAATTTTTCTACATAAAAAATTTAGTTGCTGAGAAGAGGGGATTAAATGATTTATTTACAGATTTCCATTTCCTTAACAATCGGGATGGAGTTCTCGTTGTCGTAATCGGGATTGTAGTCGTGAGAGCGAAACAATATCAGTTTCCCTTCTGGGAAAGGATGACGGGAGGTCTTGTTGTTGGAGATAATCTTATTACACAATTTCAGTGCTTCTTCCTCTGTATCAAAGAAATCTATATCGTCTTCATCTTCGTCTTCCTTCTCCACAAACATCACCCCGAACGATTTATAATCTTCTTCTTCTTCTTCGTATCCTATTCTCTCATAGAGAGTCTTCCTCTTGGCTTCGTCATCTATGAAATAATCTACATCTTCTTTCGTCAAGTCGCAATCTCCACTCCTGTCAAGGGTGTAGGCATAGAACCGATAGTATAGAAGTTCTTCTTCCAGTTTCTTGTTCTCCTGAACGACCTCCTCCTGAAACTCCTTATCCACCTTAGACTCTTCTTCCATCTTCTTCATCTTCTTCTTCATCTTCTTCATCTTCCTCAGGTAGAACTGGTTCTCGTTCTTCAGGCGAGGATTCTCCTCTCTAAGCATCAGTATCTCTTCTCCAAGTGTTCTCGCCTCCTTGTATGCTTTCGCGATTGAACCCATTGTATCACGTGTTCTTGTATGTTATTGTTTCTTTTTTAATTACAATCAAATTTTATGCTTACAATCAAATTTTTAACCGATATGATTGATAGGATTATGACTCTGGTTCGCGAGCATCCCATACTGAGCGAATGCTTGGGGAGCGACAGTCGTGGGAGCTGGTCCTGGTTTCATATCTTTTTCGTCTGCTGCTTTTTCTGCCTTGTCTTGTTCCATCCCAGCGATCGCTGAATCTGCGGCAGCAAACAAATTAACGGCAGCGGCGACAGGAGCAAGAGCTCCTCCAGTAAAAGCAGTCGCGACATCTAATGCTCCACCGACAATTGTCGCCACATTCCCGATATCTACACCGAGATTCTGTTTCACTACATTTCCTGCGGCATCTTTCTCATTGAATAAATTTCCCGTATCCATAAAGTTATCAATATCAGAATAGACCGCGAGTCCAGTCCCAGCCAGAGCAAATGCTTTCGTTCCAACTTTCGCGAATGTTTCACCCCCACCTTTTAATAATGTTTTCCCTACAATCCCTTCCACTCCTGACATATCCTTTACAGCGGTGACACCCTGAGAACCGAATCTCTCTGTAGCAAATAATTTACTTCCTTCACCGAACTCTCCAAGTGCTTTCCCAGCAACAGCTCCCGCCTGACGGACAGTCCCTCCATATTTTAAGACTGTTGTCGCTCCTTTCACCGCCCTTGCTCCCGATTTAGCGACTCCATAGACGGTATCAAGTTTAGCGACATCGCTCTCAGCATCTGTCTTGAGATCCTTATCCTGTTTATCTTGTTCCTGATGGTCTAATGTCTTGAATGCTAATGATTGGGTTTTCCAACCATTAGACCTTAGTTCATTAACGTCTGCTGCTTGCCGTCCCAATTGATTCTGGATTGAATATGCTGCCGCGTGTCCTCCATAAAAGTCGCTCATAATTATAATGATACAAATAAAATAATTTACTCGGGAGAATTTAAAATGTTAGAACCCTCAGCAATAAGAGTCTCAAAGTTCCTGTATGCTCTTGGGGGATTGTCTTGGAATGACATATGAAGGAAATCATATCGGTTGGGAGTCGCCTGAGCGTATATTTTTAACCAATTGTCTCCACCCCCAAATACGTCTCCATACTCTTCTGCCATCTTTCCAAGTTCCTTCTGGTTAGGGAAAGGACTTCCTACAATGACATTGGTCGCATTCTGCCTAATGATAGGAGAACACGCACGAAAGTTCTGGCTGGAGATAACTAACAATTTAATATTGAAATGACGAAATCTGCTCGCTAAATGATTGATTTTCGCTTCTCTGCGGATTGAACCGAGGCAGTCATCTAAAACGACAGCAATCTCGGGTTGGTCTTCTTTATCATAACTCTTCTGTTGCTCTACAATCCCATTAATGATACTATCATCATAAGCATCGTGTGTGTCAAATGCTTTACGTAAGAAACGACTGGTGATATCATTAGCAATTGTATTACTGATAATAGTTGTATTATCAAATCTATCCTGAGCATCATAAAATTTATCGTTCAGTAGCATATTAGATATTAATGTGCTCTTTCCTGTGCGGACTGGAGACACAAGAAGAACAAGAGCTCCTCCACCGAACCCATCCACCTGAGGGAGATTAGGATGTAAATCGGGATGGATTGTGGGAACTGGGTCAGGGTCTTTCACTGGAATAACAACAGGGGGATTTCCTTCCATTTTATTTATAATATGTTAGATAATTTATTTTTATTATCATTTAAATAAAACACTGATCCCACGCTGATGTTTTCAGTGCCCTATTAACTTCTTGAAAGACAACAGCATCGTGTTTCGCTTTCGCTTGTTCTTTCTTTTTAGTTTCTTTCCTCTGCTTCCTGAGTATCTCCACGCGATTAACAGATTGCTCTACTGCTCTCTGGACCGCTTCATCTAACTGAGACTGACTGTATCCTTTCTCCACAATCTTCTCCTTTTCAATAATCTGTGGTTTCCCCCGAAGTTCTTCATCTAAGGGAGTCTCCAATTGTTTCTTTAACTTGAGACGCTCTCTCTCTCTGTATTTCTCAACGAGTTCCTTATCAGCTATATCCTTCGCCTTCTGTTCTTCTTTCAGTTTCTTTTTAATGATTCTGTTCTCTGCTGCTTTCGCTCTTCCTCTCGCTAATCTCTCCAATTGTTCGGGAGTGGCAGGACCTCTTTTCTTACGAGTCTTTTTACCCTTCGGTTCTGGAAGAGCTCCTTCAGGGTCTAAGAGTGTTTTAACTCTGGGTGGTTCAAACATCTCTTCTTGAGGAATCTTAGGTTTCCTAACAGGTTCAGGGATATCATCCTCTTCTTCAATCTCCACCTCCGCTTGTTCCTTTTCTTCAATATCCAATTGCTCTTGGATTACTTCATCTGTAAGTGGAAGAGGTCCTTCAGGCTCGGGGGGCATAACAACATCAGCGAGATAATCGGTCATTTATAATATAGTATATTAGATTATATTATAAATAAATAATTTTTAAAAATAATGATTAAGTATGATTAAGGAATGATTAAGGACTCCTATTTATCGCTTCCTGATATGGAATACGACCTGAGTTGTCCCAGTGAGAGAATTAAGTTCCCTTTCAGTGCTATCTACAATCTGGACTTGGAGAGAGTTCAGCATAATGGGTGTAGGGTTATTAAGTGATATATAAGTCTTTTCGCCAGGAGCGAAATACAGAGCACCGAACTGCCTCCCATCATTAGTAAATTGGGGGACTTGATACACAATCTTAGAGACACTTGACTGACCGCCATTGAAAGACTTATGGGTGAGCCCAGGAAGTCTTATGAAACTGCTGAGTGATGTTTTCTGTAGTTCAGAGGGAGATTTAAAGGTGACAACTAAAGAATCGTCTCCAACAACATAACCATCGTCAGAGGTGGATGCGATATCTACTCTATCGGTAAAACCGAGTCTTGTTGCGAGATTCGGCCACTCCTGAGATGGCATCAGAGTGTAATAAGTATTATCATCATCCATCGGCCCGAGTGTCAGGATATGTTTCCAATCTACACCATTCGCGGCATTGAGTCCCGCAAATGTATATTCTGTTATATTTTCCTCAACTAAATAGCTCCGAGAATACTTAAACTTAGAATTATCAACATTCTCTACCACTGCTCCCAATCCATTAGAGGCGAGTGTTCGGTCAGGATCATAATGGATTCTTTCTGGAGAGAGAGCATCGTAGGCATAGACAGCTTCATTGGAGAACATATCGCTCCCAGGAGTATAACCTCCCTCTGCTCCCGCTGTATAGGTGGGAAACTTATAAGAAGTATCAGTCCCCGTATATAGACTTTCATATTTAGTTATCGTGACAGAATTAGTTCCTAAATTTATCATAGGATAGAGAGCATATGAAGTATCTCCAATTGGATTAAAACATTTACCGATATCATCGGTGAGTGTGGATGAAATGATCTTTTCATACTGAGATTTACCATTCAGTTTAAAGTATAATTCAATTTCGTCTCCAACTCCCTTAAACCTAATTCCATCATAACTGGAATTGAAATCGGAGTATGATAATTTAGCACTGACACCAGACATTCCCCCTCCCGCACCTGTGTCCCAGTATGCTATCTCCTGAAGTCTGGAGACTT
>Ga0181394_1000673_pt1 | contig 14928 bp, 23 predicted proteins | sample 17SPOviralmetaG_FD_130123 | JGI IMG/M metagenome (GOLD analysis project Ga0181394, IMG submission 130123) | Marine viral communities from the oligotrophic San Pedro Time Series (SPOT) site, San Pedro Channel, CA, USA - 17 SPOT_SRF_2010-11-23 | ecosystem: Environmental > Aquatic > Marine > Strait...
GTATCAGCAATAGTAGTCATTATCTAACCTTAACTATTGTGCTTCTACGTCTACTTCTACGAACTGATTGGTAACTCCATGCTTTTTCACCATCTTCTACAGTACCGTCGCCGTCCGCATCATACCAATCTGCCAAAGCCAATAATTCATTGAATATATCATTGAATTTGTTATCATAGTATTGAATCTTGTTCACTTCTGCAGACTCTTCAGTTGAAAAATCAGCAATAAGTGGTAGCATATACTCTTTTAGACAATAGTATACACACATGTCTGTGAAGTCTTGCTGTCGAGACTTGATTCTGTCTGGATTAAAGTCGGGTAGCAGTGCAGGGTTGCTGACGCTACTACCCACATAACCTTGGTATCCAAACCACCATGATGATGCTTTGATTTTGACATTGATGCGATCGGTTGATTTCTGAAGCATGTCCTCGACAAATTCCGTTACATCAGCGAAACCTGATTCTTCTGGAACTGTCAATTCATTTGCTTCAAGTACTCGTTGGTCTTTCTGTACAAGATCTGTGTACTCTGCGTAACTTACTACTGAACCGTCAACCGTTATAAATGCCATTACTAATCCTTATTAAGCGGCGTCTGGTAAGTTATTGCTTCTAAAGAACATAACGCCAGCGGCCTGTCCAATTAACCCTTGCATTAATGCACGGTTACCTACTTCTGAAAGTGAACCAATTGCTGAACCGCCTGCTAATGAGACTTGTTCGTTGATTTCATATTCGAAAGAAGGATCTATAATTGAAACATACATACCACTACCAAAATCAGTTGGTGCGTTTTCACCACGTAATTGAGCTACTGCTTTAGCAACTGCTACGAGGTTAGCCGCGCCTGTGCCGATTGTGCTGTGACATGTAATTGGGTTAATAAAGTTACCACGTAAAGCCGCAAAACCGTTTCTCACAGTACCACGGAATTCGTGTACGTCTGTGTCTGGGTTATACCATACTTTAACCATTGGCTCTCTTTTTGAAGCATAACCTAATGCTTCTGGTGACATAACAAAGTTAGTTGTGAAATCGCTGTTAGCACCACCTTCACCTGTGTCGGTTAAAGTTGCGCCTGCTTTAGCCACTGCTAAACCTGCTTCGTCTGTTGCTTGTGCAAGACCACCTGCTAATCTATCTAAGACAGCACGTCTTACTAATTCGATACCACCATCTTCTAATGCTTCTTCATTAACGTCAGTAGCGACACCTTTTTTGGTAACTGTTACGTTAGCCTCTGTTGGGTCGAAGTCTGAAGTAGCCGCTGTTGCGATACTTGCGCCTTCTGTCACTGTGCCTGCGTTAACATAGGCATTAGTTAATGGCCATCTGACGTTGTTGCCAGATGATCCCTCAATGCTCATAGAGTTGAGGATAATCTGTTGGTTAGGTAAAAGAACTGCATCCATGTAATACGGTACGAGATCGCTTACAACGGAAGTATATAGTTCTGATACACCACTACTTGATGTTGCCATTGTATTCTCCTATAATTGACAATGTTTATTTTATTCCGAGCTTCTCACGACGTTTTGATATTTGTTTTTTTACCATTGCGTCTGTGATATTCTCTCTACTTTTATTTTGATACTTGCGTAATTCTAAATACGCAGATCTGTATTCAGCATCGGTGTTAACACGGTTGTTGTCAAGTGGTGCATTTTTTGCACTGCTGACATCTGTTGATGTTTCACCATACTGTAAATCAACACCCTTCTTGCCAAATTGTAGACCAAGGCTTTTACCAACTGTTTCAACCGCTAAGTTGTAGTCTGGTGTTTCGCCATCTGTGGTTAGATATGTTTCACCATTTCTAATTGCAAATGTGTCACCCTCAACTGCTAACATGTTGCGAGCCTTCATCAAATCAATCACTGCACCTTTTTGGTCTGCTGACCAGTTACCTGGCATAGCACTTTGCAATTGACTCATATGGTCTTTCAATAACAAGTCTGTTCTTAGAGATTTTACTTGTTGCTGTAGTTCTTCAACAGTGGCTTCACGTTTTTTAACTGCATCTCTCAATGCATTTACGTTTAGGCTACTGCCTTCTTCGGTTGGTGTAGTCTCTTGTAGAGTCTTTACCACGCCTTTAACTGCATCAATGCTGTCTACGTTAAGTTCATTCAAAAAATTTGTTTCAACTTCACGTTTGGCATTTGCCGCAATTTTGTTTGTGTCGTCACGTGTGTAAACACGAACGCCATCTACAAACAACTTATTTTCTCTATATTCCACAGACGGTGTTGTGGATTTATCAGATTTTGTATCTGTGACTGTATTGTCAACAGGTTGTGCGGAATCTGTAACCGGTGCTGTATTCTCGGACTGCACTGCCGTTTCTTCTTGGACTGCTTGTTCCATTTATTTCTCCTGTTTATCGCCGAAGTATTAGCGTATACTTTGGGGGTTAAATACCCCTCCTACCTAACTACCTATTTTATAGGCTGTTATTTGTGTATGAACCCTCAATCAATTGATCAAGACGTTCACGTAATTTGTCTCTCATGTCTTCTTTGAAGTTGCTTTCTTCTGCATCAACTCCACTACGCATTTCCATACGCATTTCTAATTCTTGATGCGTTGCAAAAGGCATGTATGTGATCGAGCCATCTTCACGTTCATGTGTGTGGAATCCTGTTCCACCTAAACGTTGTGCTTCTGCTTCTGCCTCTGCCTGCGTTTCATAATCTTGAATTCTGTATTCAAGCTCAGCACCAAATGATGCTTCAAATTGGTCATATGCTGATATCAATAAGCCAATTTCTTTTAATTCGTTTTCTAAACCTTTTTGTGAATATAATCTGTTGTAACTCACAGTTAAATCATCAGGCATGTTTTCACCTTGCCATTCGAACCATGCAGGCCACAAGTAATGTGCTTCTACATTTTCCAGTGATGTTGCTTTCTTTCTAATGAATGCTTCTAATTTTGAATCGTACATTTCTATTTGAATACCACTTCTACTTGCTTTGATAAGTTCATCACTTCTCACCATTGCCAGATGATTCATTTTTTCGATCTTTTGATCTACCAACATACGTAATTCTTCAATGCTATCTAAGGGTGGTGCCTTAAATTCAAATACGTAGTTAGGTTGCCCGTTGAGACTGTTCTGTACATTAATTACAGCACCAGGCTCTGCTCCAACATTAAAGTTGTTTTGATTCAACGTTTGTTCATCACATATTGTTACTGGGTGAGCACCGTACGATATGCTACTGTAGATTTCTCCGTAGTCCCCATATATGCTTCGCTGAATCTGAGCAATATCAAAGATAGGCGTGTGCCCTATACCATTATAAATTTTGGTACTTTGATAAACGGGTCTTACGAACTGTAGGTGCCCGAGTTCATTCTCTTGCACTATTCTGTAAAACCCTTGTCCGTCTTCGTCCTCAAGGTACTCAGCACCTTCAGGAACGTCTATATCTGTGTCTTCGTCTGCAGGAATAAAGACTGTTTCAATTGTTTCTGGAGTCATGTATTGTAGTATTTCTACTTCTGGCTCGTTAGTAACACGTATCACAATCTTTTTGAGTTCGAGATCACCATCTGCACTGTATCCATATTGCCAATTGGTAACATCAAGTGGTGAATACATTCTCCAACGTGGATATTGTGCTCCTGCAGGTTTGATACAACTGACCCATACTACACCATATACAGTGCTGTATGTGTCTACTTTGCTCATGAACTCATTTATGCTCTCTCCTTCACCTGAAACATCTTTTATGAATGCGTCAACATCTGGTGATTCTGGTAATTGTCTTACAGGAGGAGTTCTAAATAATATTGCATTATATTCTGACACGTACAGTCTCGTGTAAGGCAAGACTGGTACGTTTTCTAATTTTTCTCTGTAGAATGAATCAAGGTAGCCTGAATCAGATGAATTGGCTTCTCTGCTACTGTTAACTTTGACTGCTGTTTTGTAGACTGCTGTTTGATTGCCACTGGCATCGATATCGTATGTGTTGATAACATCACTGGCTTCAGTGGTGTCTATTGCATACTTTTTGAGGTATTGACCATTGCGGTATTCAACACCACCATAGTAACTTTTTACTGCTAATTTCCAATCATCTTCATAACGTTCATACAGATCATGTGCAGATCTGATAAAACCGAAATAATTAAATTCTTTCGCCATATGTTTTCTCGAGAATAGTTATATAACTTTTGCGCCTTATTATTTATCAAAAGATTCCAAAATGGTTGACAAAAGTCGTTTTGTGTGTATAATTATACATGTTGAGATGGTAAACAAGGTTGTTTGCCTGTGGTGACTCAACTATAAACATAGATTATAACACATCATACAGTATAGTTATAATCCAGCCCAACTCGGGCGTGTGTTTTGTTTAGCCACATCAGAAGCCCTGTAAAAACAGGGCTTTCTTTTTTCTTGACAAAAGTCTACTCTGTGTTATAATTATTATTGTGAGTTGGCAATCCGGGTGGATTGTATTAGCACTTCTCACGTAGATAATGTTAGGCAACCAAATAAATCAGTAAGTCCTAACGATATCAATACTTAGTTGAAAGGTCCTCTTGGCGGGGGACCTTTTTTTATGTCAAAAATAAACCCTCATTGCACATCTGCTTTGAGGGCTTAATACTTTTACTACCGTAGTAGGCAAGTTAGGGTACTGATACTTATAACTTGATGGTTTCTACGTCAACAGTATGTGGATTATCAAAAGGTGATTTTATTTCTGTGCCACTGTTATCAGTTACAAATGTGGTATCTGAGATCATTTGTTCACTGTGATGTGATTCAATTTCTATACCGGCACGTTTCAACAATGCAATCATCTTTGGCATATCATGTATGCTGGTGCGATAACCCATGCTTTGTTCTATTCTGCGTTGTGCTTCTCTGTCGCCTTTAAGAGCCGCTGTCTTGTATTTGTGTATTGCTTTCATCTACTTTCTCCTTGGGTTTTAACATGTATGCTTCAATCATACCATATTTTTCAATCCATAATTTGATATTTGCTTGTAAATGGTGATCACCATATCCATACACAGTTCTATCTATGGTGGTCTTTTCACCGGGTTTGTTACGTGGATCTGTGTAGAACACAAATCGCATGTTACAGCCTTTTAGATCAGGATGTGGATAGAAGTATGAAGGTACTTTGCCTGGTGTGCCATCTTCATTTACTCGTGGATACATCGAATACTCTCCCTTGTGGCAAATGACTCACATAATCATTAGTGACTTTAGGCATGCTTTGAATCATGCTGTATGTTGCATCCATGTTTGCTTTGTTTTCAAGTGCTTGTATCCACACACGATATTCTTTACTGTCGCTGAGTATGTGTTGAGCACGTTCTACTTCTGGTATGTTTTCCCATGCTTCTAATGCTTTGTGTGTTGTATCAAACGTGGTATAATTCAGTATATCACTCATCGTCTGACTCCTTGTCACTGTCTTTGTTTCTATTAGCACCAAAGATTCTATCCCAGTTGTCTTTGTATTCTTGTGAATATGCTCCTGGTCTTGGCGCTGAACCTTTGCCACCATTGTTTGTGTAATGATGTCCAGGTTTTGCAATGCCTTCTTTGATGTCTCTGGCCTGTTTCAGTGCAGGATTGTTATTGATGATTTTCTCATTCTTCTTCCACTGACTGCTGTTGGTTTTAGGTATTTTAGAATCTGACATGTGTATCTCTCTTTTTTACTTCATTGCCATATCCTGCAAACAGTGACAATATTGAGGCTATCATCCACCATGGTGAAATCAATCCCAACATCACACCCCATAATACGGATATGCCTGTTAATGTTAAAGTATTTAATGCACTGGTCATATGAGTGCTTTCCTTGTTAAGACTTTCTGGTATCTTCACATCTTTCTCCTAATTTTGCCTACATTGGCTATTTGTTGTTTTACTGGATATATATGATTTATCAAATATCCAATTGCGTCATTCAAATGATCGAGTCCGCTACCTTTATCAGGTTGGCGTGTTCCCTCTTTGTATGTGTGTTTTCTTAATGCATCTATTATTTTACGACAATTTGGTGATATTGTCAACCGAATATTATCAGCCTTTAACGTGCTGTTAACTGCACCTATTCTGTCCTTAACAGATGGATTAACTGAACCCACACGTAAATCCATGCCGTGATTCTTCAGTATGATATGGTCAGTAACGCCTCCTGCTGAAGTACGTCTTTGGGAACCAGCGGCATCTGGATATGCAATCATTTTTCTACCCGGATATCTACTCTGTATCTCTTTGCACATTTCTGCTGTGTCTGTGCCATATATTTCTACTTCATCAAATATGTGTATGCCTTCACTGTGTTGAAAACCAATCACAGCACAGCAAGGATCAACGTTGAAGTCAATTCCAATGTGTAAAGGTGTGCGTATGTCTGTTGGCGGTGCCATATCCACAATGTTGTGATCACCAAATGCATAGTATATAACACCTGAGTATTCCACAAAGGTTGCTTCATATTCTTGTTGAAAAGTTCTGCTGTCTAAATCTCTACGTGCTTGTGCAATTTCATCTTCACTTACATTGCCACCTTCAGCAGTTGAAAATTGCAGACTCCACCAATCTGGTAAATGTTTGGCATTGTTGTAAACATCATACAGCCAGTTACGTCCTTTTGGTGAACTGATTATAAGTGCAGAACCTTCTCTGTCTGACAGTGCTGGTCTTATAACTGCTGTCCATGCACTTTCATCTATGTCTGCGGCTTCATCTATCACCACATGATCCACACCCAATCCACGCATTCTATCTGGTGTGTCAGCACTGCGTAACATGATTATGCTGTTGTTTACCAATGTTATTTCAAGGTTGCTTTCGTTTATGCGTTTGACCCAATTCTTATCACGTAATAAATCTTTGAGATCACTCCACAAGATTTGTCTACACATAGCATGAGTTGGGGCCACATAAAGGCATTTTGAATTGGGCAGTCGTGCGTGTTTAGCCAGTGAGGCTATTGAACAGTATGTTTTACCACCACGTCTACCAGCAATAACTACTTTGAATCGACCTGGTGCAGTCAGTATTTTCTTTTGTATATCTGTTAACTTCATATCTCATTGCTCGACTCCTCTAACCATGGTAGCACCTGTGTGCTTTCATCGCTTATTGGATTTTCGCTTTGTCCCAAAATTTGCTTACCCATCCATATCAACATTGTTTTATCGCCACTGAGTGCTACTTCAATTTGTTTCTTGCGTAGTCTCTGTTTCGTAATAATGCGGTGTTTTATAATGATATCACGGAAATTGTCCATGAACGTTTGTAATGGCACATCAAAGAAGTCTGCCATTTCCTTGTTTGTGCAGTGATATTCTGCGAGTTGAGCCACTTGTTCTTCTGGTATAACTGTTTTGTTACGGCCTACAACACGACCCACAACGGTTTTTTCGCCGTATTTGACGTTTTGTACTCGATAATGTTTGTCTGGTTGGGCCTCTTCTGGGGATTTGTTTTCTTCAGTCATATAATATTCCTGTAATCAGTGATTATCGCCACTGTGAACGTATTAGATTAATTATTTATCTTTTTGTGATACTTTGGTAATTCTCGCCAGCCCACACATGCATACTTCTTGTAATTGGTTTTGTCATACTTGATGTAATACAGTTCATCTTTGTATACGTGATAGTATTGCTGTTGCTTGATGTTCATCTCTGCTATTTTAGTCAATATGTGTGCTATGTGAGGTGGTATATCATCTCTGGCGATCCAACGGTTAATGAATCGCAACAAATGATCTGCATTTATTTTGGCATTCAACAGCCTTTTTCGGTGTTTGTCTGTGATCATACAAAATATTTATAGACAGCCATAAAAAAGCCCTCAATAAAGAGGGCTTTAACACGATAACAGAGGTTTCCCTCTTCATTATATTATTTAGGAGACCAATTATGTCTACGACATCATTGATCGTTACAGTATACTGTAACAATATTATTTATCTACCCAATAATGTGTTGGTATGCGAACATGAAATTCCTCAGGCACATTTTTGTTGATTTCTGAGACTTGTGCTGTTACCAATCTGTGATTCTTAACCAATTGCCACAAGTCAGAGTTCTCCAATACCTGCTGTATTTTATCCTCTGCAGGTAGACTTTGCCATTTCTCTTCTACTGTTATTTGTAATTCAAATTTCATGTTATCTCCTATTAGGTCAACCAAGCACTTCGTGCCAGTTGTTATGTATCGCAGTTCAATTGCTCACTTTCGTTCGCTTGAACCACTCACATAAATTACTTCGTAATCAAACATTGTAGAGCGAAGCAACTTTGTTGCTGAGCGTAGACTTGATACAGATTAATCAGTCAGAAGGAACCAACACATGGTTCCCTCAAAAAAAAGACTTGATACGAGTAGCACAGTCTTCAGGAAGTAGGTATTTGTACATCAACGCAATGGATCTCTCTCTCACTCCACACCTACAGAGGCATGCTTTACAGCATTGAGAACTTCGTTACCTTGTATGTTCTCTGTTTATGCGTTATGCGATGTTTTTTCGACTTCAACATTAGTCTATAAGAACCAATTGAGTATCTTTGTTTTCACTCTCAGACTCACTTCCTTTTTTCAGGATAGTCGCTACACAATGCACGACGGGAGTTGATCCTTATGTTACGTGTGTCCTTCTCAGGGGACCTTTTACACAGCGGAATTATCTATCTGGCCCGCTAACCTTATGTGTTGATTATAAAGGGTTCTGTATAAGTTGCCATAACTATTATTATATATATGATATTTATAAAATATCTTTATTTTTTGGTCAAATAATACCAAAAGGATAAATAATATTTGAGCATTGTTGTAAATCACTCTCAATATTTCATACTACTCCAACAGTATGTGATCCTAAACAAAGTTGCCATATTTTGTTCCCTAAGTGATTTTCTTCATAGCACATCTATAGAGTGGCCTCTATAAGTTCTCATAACAATGCTCACTCTTAACTCATATATAAGAAAGTCCGAACCCCTCGCAAAGAGGGGTTCTTTTTATGCTTTGCAAAATTTCAGTTGCAATGGCATTTCATTTTTACCTGACTTGCCATAGCCTAATCTAAATTCTTTTGGATATTGTGTATAACACACATTCATTACTTCAAACACAAAACGTATTTGATTCAATTGTTTTTGTGTGAAGTCAACATCTGGATTTCTACCTTTATTACTGAGATATCCTGCTACAAGACTGTTTAGGCTGTTGTATGTTTCACCAGTGATTTTTTGATACTGTTTGCCCATGGGACCACAATCTTCCATTGGTTGATAAAACATCTTCCACAGTTCAGGATTTAAGAATTGCAATTGAGCAAAGTCTGCAAGAAATCTCTGCATGAATTGGTATATGTAATCTCTATCTTCCTGATGCAATTTCACATACTTTCTGTTGCCTTCTGCAATTACTCGTTGTGTGTACCATATGGTTTTAACACCATTTTTGATAGTGCTCATTGGTTGACGTTGATATGAACTGCGTTCTACGTATGCTTTGGTAACTGTGCTCATTGTGATTTCTCCAATTTTTCAAATATTGCTTTTTTGCCAGCCAATATACCATCTCTGATCCAATTGCCTTTATTGATTATGTGATCTACAGCACTGTCAATGGTTTCACCATTTAACAAATGTTGTACTAATTCATATCTCCATGATGTATACATAGGGTGTAGTTGATGTAACCAAGCAGATGGTTTTGTGTATCTGTTTGATTCACTCCAATGTTTGTCTGCATACTGTCTACCCATATTGTGTGTATAAGCATTATCAAGATATATTGTGCCCAGCTCTCGCAATCTCTTTTTGATTGTGACAGGATGACAGCCTAATTCATGTGCTAATTCACCAGTGGTTTTACCATACATGATTTCTTCCAATCCAGGCTTAGGTAGTCTCTGAAAGGGTGTGCCAAAGTTACGCACACGCATGTATATTGCTTCTGGTGATACACGTTCTTCTTTGGCAAAGTCTTTGGCATTCACACCCCATTTTTGTTCAAATGGATTTACGCCGTTTATTTTTTTTGATCTTGTTTGCATATCTATCTCCTTAATAACTGGGCTACACGTTTTTTACCTGTAGCAAGTGGGTTGTCTAATAAATCTATATAATAATCCATTACTTCTATATCTATATCACTGTTACATGCTTTAGAATATTGTAATGCTTTTATTAATTGTATTTTATTTTCGAATTCGATATGTGTAACAAAATCAATTTCTGAGTCTGTTGTTAAATCTTCATAAAATTTATCGTCCATATTTGTTCTCCTTTGTGTGTACAATATAATTATTATACACGTTTATTTAGCAAAGTCAAGCAAAAAAGGGCAAAAAACAGGTTCTTTTTAAGGTTATTTAGTTGTAATTATTTATGCTGTTTATCATTATTTCTCTGTTTACGTGTTCTATCGGCGTTGTTGGTTTGAATGGTGCCTAATTTTAGATGTCTTGGATTTATGCATATTCTATTATCACATTTATGCATAATAACATCTGAGGTTGTTAGTGCTGTTTTATTCCACACAGCATACACAAAGCGATGTAAAAAAGTTGATTTTGTAGAAAAATATTCTTTTGGTGGGGACTTTAGATTTATATAATTGTCGAATTTGTGAGGGCAATATTCCAAACAACCTGATTCGTTGTATGTGGCTCTTGCAAAAAATCGTGCAAGTCTGTGATTAACGTCCTGCTTTCCTAAGTTCACGGTTTACCCATGCAAGTGCTCTTGGACCACCCCATAGATAATATGCCATAATTGCTTTAGAATCTTCTATGTTCTTGCCTTGTTCCCTTGCTTCTTTGTAAGTGCTTTCCGCACGTTCGAGATAACTTCTCATGCGTACTAACGTGTTTATACTTAAATTATCACCTCTTGCAAGTTGATTTGCTCTTGCAACTCCAACTGGTGTGCCAGCACGTCTACTTGGTGCTACTTTTTTACGTGCTTCTAACGCCTTGTTAGCCGCTTGTTTTATGTAACTTGGTGCTACTGGCATACTTTACTCCGATCTTTGCTTATAACGCATCTGTGTGCGTTACATAGCCCCTATATTAGCCAACATAATGCTGATTAATGTTGTAACAGTTAACCCGAGAATCCACCAAATGCGATTGTCTAAGCGATCTAATCTATCGGTGAAAAATTTTCTATTGTCTTTGACATCTTCTTCAAGTCTGTGAATACAATCGTGAATATGTGCCAGATGATTGTCTTTGATCTGCTCAATCTCTCGGTGTAATTCTCGAGTTGTTATTCTGTTACTCGGCATCTTCACTATCTCTGCTACTTTCTTCATAATATCCTACATTCTCACGCAAATGTTCTAATTGTTCGCGATCTTGTTGTATCAGCACAGGTATAACGGTGCTGTTTTCTCCACCATCTGGATGTGAGAACAACCATTCACTGGTGGTGTCTATTTTATTCATGTAATCACATTTTGATTGTAGCCAATCCGAGGTTTTCTCTCTGCATTTGTACACAAATGCTTCATGTTTAACAGCAGGAAAGAATTTTCTCCATGTGTTAAACGTTTTGTCTCCGTACTCTACAAATAGTATGTTATCGTTCATGAATGCTCGTTTGCTCCAAGGGCAAACACCTTTAATTTTATTGAAGTATTGGGACCAATTAACCTCTTCTTGACCCTTTACCACCTCTTCTTGAACCTTTCTTTTTCTTTTTGTTTTTCATCGGTTTTCTCCTTCCTGTATATAATTCACTTATTCCTGCACTTGTTGTAGCCATGCTATGTTCCTACTCTGCTGCCAATGAGATCAATGATTTGTTTGATTATTTGCGGTGTAACAGTATCTACATCTAACATTTCGTATATTTCTGCTCTTGTTTCTTCTGTACAACCACTTATTGCTTCAACCACAAAAGACGGTATTTCACCTGTGTTTTTTATTGATCTATTAGTCATATAGTGCTACCACAAATGTATCCATATCGAATGTATCGGCACCTAACAATTTTTTACATGTTGTTTTTCTTTCGCCTTCTTCAAGGTTATCATAATCTGTGCGAAATTGCTCTGGTAACCATTCTTTGTGTAATTCAATTAATTGTTCTGACATATCTTTAATCCTCTGTTGCTCATTATGGAGCAAATGGTCCATGTCTCTTAGCAACATACATGCACTTACCGTTGTATGTGATAAAGTCTACAACTGTTACATCAATGTTACTTGAACTTAATCCACTGCTGTCACCTATGTTGGTTAAATCAGCGCCTTGACCACTACCATTAATGTTTTCTCTGATCCAATTAGTACCAACAGCATTAACAATATTGTCTTGGTCTCTGATAATTGTGATACTGCCTCTTTCACCATCGACACCCACGTTAGTAGGGTTGTTTAAGTTGACATCTCCATGCCAAACAACTTTTTGATGTAAACCATTGTGTAAATCAGGTGCATAGTCAGATGTAATTGTGCCTGCATCATAAATGCTGTTTACAACATTACCTGACACCAATCTGTCTACTTCTAATTTGCCCTCTGATTCTGTGCCTTTGCTGATTACAGCAGAATTAGAATTGTCTGTTTGCAAAGTTAATGTGCCACCTTGTGCAATGATATCTAATGGTGTATTATTTGCTGATGTAACAGAATTAACTCCTGTTAAATCGGCTGCCATTGTGATGGTGCCACTGGTTGTGATAGGACCACCTGATAGGTTAGTTCCTGTGTCAACGCTTGTTACTGTGCCGGAACCACCACCACCGCCACCTGAATAACCCAGGCTGGTCCATGATGTAGTGCCGTCTCCTATTTTAACGTTTCCAGTATCGGTTTCGTATCCTGGCTCACCGACCGCGAGCACAGGATTTTCACTTGTCCATTGACTGGCTACGTCTCTTCTATATTGTATGCGATTCGCCATTATGCGTTTCCTCCGTCTATTGTTCGATCAAACACAGATGAGTTAGCAAAGCCTCCTGATATATCAATGTAATTTTGATTATACAATGTGGCTCCTCCTGGTTCTGCGTTGATAAAGTTAATTGTGCCTATATACTTACGCAATTTATTCTCAAACAATGCATCTAATTCGGCCTCGAATTTTGTTGCAAAGTCTTCGAATTGTAAGTCGTTATTGGCATCCATTACCAGGATAGTATTGTTTGCTCCTGGTTCTTTAGGGAATGAATATGCTTTAGAGCTGTCTTCTTCATTACCTATGTTTAATTTGTCGTTTATAAATGCTACTGTGCTGTTTGCATCATCTGTACCTTCATTGTATGGGAAAGCACTGTTGATGTTTGCCGCAACTGCTGGTTGCATGGTTCTAAATGCAATTATACCTTGTGCAATTTCTGATCTTGTCTTAAATCCTCCGCCGGAGAAAGTACCTTGTGATATAACTTCAGTATTACTGGTATCTGTTCTATATAAAATACTACCTACTGAATGTGCCGCGGCACCTTCTGCAACTACTTGACTGGGATCTGATGTTAAAACATAATCTCTTTTACGTTGTATTTTACTGTCCATTACACCACTGAATGCACCATCTGCCATGATGAATGTGTTGGCATTTGTGTTGGTTACATTTGCAGTATCAAGTGGATTACTGTTACCACTTGGAAATTTGTTCATTGCAAAACGTGGTACAGAGAACAATGTGTTTGCTTGATCGCCCCATTGTCTTGCATTGAAACCTGTTTCAGAATTCAATGATGGTGCATAGTTATGATTCAATGCTACAGGAGCATAACCATCATAAATGTTTGTGCTGTTGTCTGAAAAGACACCAGGTGCTGGGAATCTATAAAAGCTCCGCCCGCCATCTGTTTGAAGTATATCACCACTGTTGACATTCAAGTCTCCTGCAATGTTGGTTCTCATATTAATATCAACATTACCTATGGTGTTATTAGCACCTGACACAACTGAATCATATGTTAATATATCTTGACCAAGATAGTCATCTCTGATTGTGAATGCACTATCTGAATATGTTGTCTTGATATCTTGATCACCAATTACATATGAGCTGAGTACATTACCATCAAGTGGATCTGGTCCCCAGCCTCCAGCGCCTTGTCCGCCGTCTACTCCTAATGCTACAACGTTTGCTAATGTGGTTAAACCTGAATCTGCGTATACTGCATACGTAGAGAATTGACCACTATAGTCGCCGCCACCTATATAAAATGTAACACCATTTAAGTTAGAACTACCATTACCTGTGAAATTTTGGAATGATATAGGAACACCAGTACCTGATATACTGCTGGTACCACGTGAGAATGATTCTCCTGCTTCACCTACATCAATTACCATACTGTCTTGAGCTAAACCAAAGAAGTAGCCGGGATATAATGCACCACCTGATGCTGGTATAACTTCTTGGAATTCACCACTTGGTATAGAATCTCTACTGATTATTGCATCTCCACCAATAATGTTTGTACTTGATTCTATGTTTGCATTTGATACAATCTCATAACCAAAGTTGCTGAGATCTGCTGTTGTTGCTTGATTACTGCCGTTACCTACAAATATATTACCATCATCCAAGTTAGGTGTAGCATTTGTTCTACCTGCACCTGTGATTGTGATCTTACCACCTGAACTGTTACCTTTGATGACTTTACCAACTGTTTGCAGTAATGCACTTTCTCCTGTTGGTTTCGTTGTGGTCAATGCACCTGGTGTTGTGCTAACAAATAGACTTTCACCTGTTGTTAAACCTGTGGTGTCATAACTTTCTAACAAACCATAAATTACAATATCAGTTGTGTTGGTTGCTGTTACTGGCTCTGTGGTTACACCAAACACAGGCATCTTTGTGGCATCATCTGCATCTGCTTTGCTGACTTCTGGATTATCTCCTGTGCCGCCACTTATGTATACAGCATCACCTTTTGCTAAATTCTCTGCGGCAA
>Ga0181394_1000677_pt1 | contig 14880 bp, 10 predicted proteins | sample 17SPOviralmetaG_FD_130123 | JGI IMG/M metagenome (GOLD analysis project Ga0181394, IMG submission 130123) | Marine viral communities from the oligotrophic San Pedro Time Series (SPOT) site, San Pedro Channel, CA, USA - 17 SPOT_SRF_2010-11-23 | ecosystem: Environmental > Aquatic > Marine > Strait...
GTTAAGATAACTTGAGTCTCCTGAGTTGAACCTAAGACTACGTTCGTCAGAGCCACCACCGCCGGTAGCACCACTGGCACCGGCTAAAATATTATTATTAAATACTGGCATATATCAAGTGTACGCAAGGTTATCGGTTGCTACTGCATGAATCTTTCCAGCTTCTTGAACGATGTAATCAATACGTGCACACTTACCAGTAGTACCAGTTAGAGCTGGAGCAGTGCCACCAGCAAAGTACCATTGGTTACCCCAAGTAGGGGCAGCACAAGTCGTAGAACCTTGAACAATAAAGATAGAACCACTTTGACCAGCTACTTCTGTCGTGGGATTAGCAAACAGAATGGCTGCATGTCCTGTGGTTAGGATAAAGTTATTAGACAGTGCAAAGTCAATAGTGATTGAAGCAGCAGATGTAAGTGTTGTTACCTGTCCACGTTGAGCTGCAGTGTATGTCTGAGCAGCATCAGTCTTTGCTGTGTCGGCATCAAAGGCTTGAATAGTAGAACCAATAGAACCACTAAGATCAACCTGTGTACTTACAAGAGCTGCTCCTTCTTTGACATATAGTTTGTTTTGATCAGTTGCATAGCAAACCTCACCCTCTTGGATGTCGGCTACTGAGCTATTAAGATTAGAATATGTACCTCGTGCTACACGCAGAGGAGTTCGATTAGCAGGTGTTGGCATTAGAAAGATCCTCCGTCGAATGTTGATGATGTTGATACCAGTGATGCTCCACTGTCAAAGTTGCCGCCGTCAGCCACAAGGATTGCATTTGAATCCACGTAGAGCTTTGTTGCAGCATGTAAGTTAGATGTAGGTGCTCCAGAAAGAGTTACTAGACCAGTAAATGTATCTCCAGACTTTTTAATAAATCTTTCGTTTACATCATTGGCATAGTAGTTTTGAAATACCCAGCTATTGGTTACATATTTTATGCGTACAGTTAGCCCAGAGTCACCAACAAAACCTGAAGGTAGACTACTTAAAGGACTAAAACTTTCAATACCCGCAGAGTTCAGTACTTCTACGTAATCACCATTACTGGGTGATCCAGGAATAGAACCAACATTAGCTATTGGTGCATAAAGCACCGCACTAGCCACTGCGGTTTGTGCTGCATTGGCTGTAGACACAGCACTATTAGCTGTAGTAACCGCACCGTTAGCCGTAGTAACCGCACCGTTAGCTGTAGTAACCGCTGAGCCAGCCGTAGTAATAGCTGTATTTGATTGAACATATGCAGTATCAGCAACAGCCTGTGCATCTACAGAACGTATACTAGAGTCCTGTGAGACATAGAGAACTTGATTAAAGTTATTATTTAGGTCACTAGATCTAATTGCTGATCCAGGTTGAAAGGTAGCTGGAAGGCTAGTATTAGGAGTACACCTAAAGATCCTAATAGGACCACTAGGTGCAGTGACAAAATTAACAATGGTGGGGTTTGCAGAATCAACAGCGTATTCAGTTGTATATGATGGGTACGTATAGTTAGGATATGTTCCTAATCGTACCTGTACATCAGCAGTATTATCGTATGGGAAGGTAAAGGTATAAGCGGTGGATGAACCATTACCTGTAAAATCATTGTATTGTACAGTAGGATTGCAAGCCATTGTTATTATTTAGGAATGTTTTGTAGAGCATCTAATTCATCAGCACGTTCAGTATTACCTAATCTACGTGCACGTTTTTCAAGAGCTTTAAATGATGCTTCTTCTGCAATGCGGCTTACTGAGGCGTCTTCAGCTAGAAGTTCAGCCCAAGCATTTAGCTTTGCTTCTCGAAATATTTGACGGATACGATCACCATGGACGGTATCATTGGGAGAAAACTTTTTACCATTCGAGTGTGAAAGTTCCATATCAAGGATTGATTTTAATACAGCAGGATCCTGAAATAGTTGAGTAAACTGTTTTTCTAAGCCCTGTTGACTGATTAAATATTGGAATCTTGAAATTACGTCAGGGTATTCTTTAAGTGATTCATCATTAGGTGTAGTAGTAAATGTCTGGTGTAAATTAACACCAGATCTAAATATAAGTTCTCGTGCTTGTGATCCAACTTTACTAATACGGAATGGTAGTGTCCGATTAATCATGTTAGTCATTGGATCCCAATCAGCTAACGGTTCACCAGTAAAGATGTCATAACGGTATGGAAGCTTTCCATCTTCACCAACCATGAACTCAGCCCATAGGTTACGGTTCTTGATCTGTTCCATAAAGGAACCTTCCATCTCACGCATACCAGGGTTGAATGCTTTACCAATCTCGTTTCGTAGACTAGATAGTGGAGCCTGATTGTTTACTAGGTTTGCAGCCACAGCACCTACTGACTGACCTTTACCAGTCATAAGATCACCAAGCTGCATTAAACCAGCAAGGAAGGTCTTATTAGTAATGTTAGCCATAATTAGATACTGCAATTGACCAAGGCGATCCTCAGTAAACTGCTCACCCATTACACCTTGTGCATCACCAATATCAGCAACAGCTGCTAGGAATGCATTGAAGGGTTCAAGTGATTCATAACTAACCCACTTATCGCCAAGCTTGATTGATCTTGCTTGCCAACGTCCTGACTGCTCCCATGTTTTACGTAGCTTTTGGTCTGGCGGTCCATTACCTGATAACATTCCACCAAGGTATAAAGAACCAGCAAGGCTGACCATACCTGCACCAATAGCTTCACGTCCTCTAAGGACAGCTCTAGCTTGTGCTAATTCATCAGCAGTACGAATACCATACCTAAGAAGGTCAGGATGTCCTGCTTCTTTAGACATAATATCAGCTGATTCACGTAGGAACCTATTTAATATTGGGGTATATTTACCAGTTAACTGCAGTGCATTGACTCCAGTCTTCATGAATAGACCAACAAATGGTTTGATAGCAGGTAGTTGTTCAATACCAGCTTGAATCTTTTGTGCATAGTCTGGTAGATCACCAGTTAATGCTGCTTCTTTCCATTGGAAATTAGCGAATTCATCTGATAGTTCACCTGTAGATTTCCATATCTTTTTATTGAAACGCTTTTCAGCTTCACGTACAGCTGTCTTCATTTCAAAATCACCAATACCAATACCACTATCAATCATTCGGTCATAGACTTCATTGAATGCTTTAGATCTAGCATTACCACGAGCAATCATTTGACCAAAAAATGAGTCAGCTGCTTTCATAATCCGTGGTCCATACGATAGAAACGGGTTTTGGTTAAGACCACGCATCATCCTGTATGTATTAAACAATGACTTTTCACCAGCAGTACCGCGTACTGCATAGTGTGCTGCCATAGCTTCGAACTCATCACCAGCTTGCTGTGCGGTGTAACCACGAAAGTCACCACCGTTATCAAAGTAGGTATTGAAGTCAGCTACAGCCTTACGCCATGCTTCTGGAATACTCTCCAATAGACCACCAATCTGTGACATAGCAGCCATCTTTGTTTTACGATCGCCAGTAACACTGGCACCAACAATTGCTGCTGCTGGTCTCATCATAGTATTGATACCAGTACCAATGACAGCCCTTACAGGTGTCTTAGGACCAGACAACATAGAGTTAATACCCATAGTCATCAGCTCACCAACTACCTTATTACGCTGAAAATTATTAGGTCCTGAATAACCATTAAGTCGTTTAGCAAAGAACTCATCCATATCGGCCATGGTCATCAAGTTGCCATTAGATGCAGCACTGAAATATCTGAAGGCTTCAAATAGTTCACCTGTTTCATCTTCACGTATGACCTGAATCAATAGATCAGTTTGAGCATTAGCCCTACGTTTAGCTTCAGCTACTACCTCTAGTGCAGCTTTGGAACCAGGCTTAGGACCCTTACCAGGTGCACGGAATTCACGTAGTCGATTAGCAATCAATGATGTAGTCTGTTGACGCATACCCTGCAATACTTTATATCTTGCAGCAATCTCATCAAACATACCACCAGGTACTTTGCTATCAATAACACCATCAACACTCAATGCAGCACGTGAGATATCACGCATCTCTTGAGACAGTTGACCAAGTACAACATCAGTCATTTGTACTTGTGCTTGAGTTAATGTACGAAAGGCGCTTGATCCCTTACCAGCACCCATGTAATCAGCTGCTGGAACTATTTCTTTAGTAATAGGATCAATTTTTGGTTTGTTAGTAATAGGATCAATTTCTGGATCAAATGCAAGGATAAATTTTTGCAGTTCTTCAGAAGTAAAGTTTGTTGCTCTACCATTTGGTGTAATAAATTCCTGAAGTTCTATCGCTGCATACAACATGTCATCCTGAAGCTCCTTTGTAGAAGCTCCTTTATACATATTAAGGTACTCTTCGTTTTTGAATAATGCTTCAGCCTGTTTGGTAATTACATCGATATCTACACCTGATGTCTCTGCCATTTTATGGATCTGCGATGATGTCAGTACACCACGTACAGTACCTCGTTTACTACCAAAGTTAGAACGCATATCCATTTTATCCCTCAGAGATTTCAGTGGTACAGAAGAACCTGATGATAATGGATAGTTGGATGTATCAGTCTTATCAGCACTATAGTAAGCACCAGCACGAGGTGTACCCTTACCTAAATCTACTTCAAGTTGATCAGCACCAATATCAAGATACTGCTCACCTTGCTTAACATTAAACTTAGCGTAGTTACGAGTATCACCAAAGTCGATATTCTTACTTAACGCCATATCGATAACTAGGTCTTGCTTTACAGCTTCATCTAGTTGATCCCATGACGGCTTATACCAGGATTCATTAGTACCATCAACCTTGGATGGATTCTTCCAGGTTTCTCTCCACTCACCAATGGTAATGTCTTCATCAAGTACACCTTTACGTTTAAGAGATTTAAAGTAATCTGCTTCATACTTGGTCTTAGACATACCAGTAACTTTTAGAGTCTTAGCCTGGTATTCAGCTGCTTCTGATTTAACAAGTGTTTTATTAATTGTAGACATGCTGTCAGCAATGTTCTCTGTAGGCTGGGTGACAGCAGTAGATGGTAAACCCTTTAGCTTTCTATAACCAACACCAGCAGCTTCTAAGGCTGCACCAGCTGCAGCTCCAATACCCATTGATTCAAAAAGGTTAAGGAAGGTTCTATGAGCTGGTGATAGATCACGACCATCTTCAAGTTGGAGTAAGTTCTGAGCTAATACTGGATTAGATTTAATTAGACCTTCAACGATACCTTCTTCTGTTGTTTGAGTAGAGTCCCATACATCAACAGCAGCACCTTTACCAGCATCGACAGCAGCACGTTTAAGTAACGCTGCTTTACCAGTTACATTAACAACCTTACCAGCTTTATTAATAGTCTTACCAGCCATCATGGCACCACGGATACCTTTAATACCCATGCCAATCTTACCGACACCAACAAATCCAACACCTACATCAACAAAGTCACGTAGGAACATTCCCCATCGTGTCTTTGGCATCTGTTGTGCATTGAACTTTAGACCTGATGCAAAGGAATAGGGGTCTTGACCTTCATTACGTTCAGCATAAAACTTAGGATCCAAGTATTTACCAAGATCAATAGTATTGTTCCATGCATTCTGTACACCAGTTACAACAGCTTTACCTGCATCTTGTAAGTTCTCCTTTACTCCAAAGTCTTCAGCATCTTTTGTTGCATGTGTATCCTGTAGGGTACCATCCTCGTTAGTCTTTTCTTTAACTTCTGTTGAAACAGCGTTAGCTTTGCTTTGTTGTATTTCTTGTAATTCTTTACCACCGTCTCTGTTTCCAAGTTCAGTCTGATGGTCAGAAATAATTTGTCTGTTTTTTTTCTGCTCCTCAGCAATCTGCTCAGGAGTCAGTTCATTTAATTCATTTTCCATTATTTATTTATAGTTAGGAACCGTCTAAGGAGTACATACGTTAATGTACAGAAAAGAAAGATAATGCCCGGTGAGTAATCAAAAGTAGGTTGACTATTTAGCTCTACTTTCCATACGTGCGTAATGGGCTGGATCAATTTCGGAGTCGGCAAAGGCGGTTCCTTGGATTCGCGGGTCAGCTTGAATCTGCTTAACTATTTCAGTAAGTTCAGCATGAGAAACATTATTTTTAATACCATTCCAACGACCCATAATTCCTCCAACTGGATTGTTAGGGAAGTCTCTTATCGTTGAACGTATGTAAGCTATAGCTAATTGATCTTGTGTGTTTTGATCAAATAGTGTGTCCTTAGTAATATTACCAGGAACCCAGCCACGCTCAAACCCATCCTTTAATGTATCACCTATAAATTGATAACGACCAGCAGCGTGCATTCCTTCTGGATCACTCAAGGGTAATGATTGTCGATACATAATATCTCCGACTCTCATCCCGATCAATGGAGCACCAAAATGGATAGTGCCTGTATTACTACCGTGAGCTACGTCACCACCATGAGTACCATATAGATTCATAGCATCATAGCCATCATGCACTGTGTCATTAGATGATTCATACGATGCCATTAAGTTTAAAAGTGGTCTATAAACTTCTGTACCTTTAGCACCTTGTGCACGAGTTTGAGCAGGTATCGCAACACTTAAACTACTAACACTAGATACCGTACCTAATACTGCTTTAAACCTTGGGCTGATAACACCAAATGCATCTTCGGTACGATTGTATGGTAATTCATATTCAGAATCTTTACCAAAATACAAACGCACTTGAGAATTAAATAATGTTTTCCAGGGGATTTTTGTTTCTTCTGATAGTACTCGAAGCCATTGACTTGGTTGACCTGTTTCCTTGATGCTTGGAAGATCTCTCGCCCAACTATCCTCCTTGTCCATTGCACCTAACATCTTACTATCCAGATAACTTCGACTGTTATCTTTTAATTGATTTATAAATCTATCAAATTTTGGTTGTTGATTGACAACACTCTGATCAACTGCTGTGAAACCAGCATCAGTTCCTGTAATAAGCTTACCTTTATCCTTACCCGTTTGGTAGGTTTTACGCTCATAACCATTTGTTTGTTTTGTGATATCTACCTTATGTCGTCTTAGAACTTCCTCAGCGATCGTTTCATAAGTATTATTTTTCCAATCCTTAGAAGCTTTTAAATCCATCACATCAGAGGCGAATCTAGATTTCATCACCCTTATGATGCCAACAGTTGCTGCACCTGGATCGACAAGATTACTACTCTTTAATGCTGATTTTAATATCTGCTCTAATTCATCAGTAAATTTACTAAAGCCACCACTACCACTTTGAGTAGATCCACTAGCACCGGATGCTTCTACTAAGCTTTTTCTTTGTGTAGCTTTGAGTGCAGGGTATTTAGCTTGAAGTTCTGCAGCATCAAATACTGCACCATCCTGAAGTTCATTAAGTGCTAACTGATATTGGATATTACCATCTTCAGGAAGCTCTCTATTGACCATTAGATTTTGAACATCAGGTGGGAGCGGTCTACCTAAAGCTTTAATTCTTTCAGCACCAGCTTCAACCTCAGCCCTACTAAGATCTTTTTCAACAGCTTCGAGACGTAAGCCCGTTACTATTTGTTCAACAACGCGATCTTTCTCACGTTCATTTCTCTGATAATCAGCATTGCTCCTATCTCTTAGAATAGTTTTTATTCTATTAAATGCAACAGCTGTAGTACCACCCTTTTCAATAAACTGTTTAAAAAAGGTTGTCTTCTTACCAGCAACAGTGATCTCTTGATCATAAAGGTCTAGTAAAGCATCCTGACCTATTAAGCCATCGGTAGCCAAGCGTGATAAAGTTTCTCCTAACTTCTCACGAGCATCCTTACGAATGATTCCCCCTTGTCCACCAGTTTCACCCTGCATATGATTTTCAAAAGCGTACGGATTGCTTTTTAATTCTTCGACAAGATTAAGGACTGCTGTGTCTTGACTGTCTTTCTCATCTTTTTCAAATCTTTGCTGAGCTGCTGTTGCAAACTCTGCTTCTAACATAGTATTAACCTGACGCATACCAGGAAACATATACTCCTCAGCAAATGCTAAGTCATATCCTTTATAAGGTTTTAGAAATTCACCAGCTATAATTCCACGAATCTCTTTATATTCCTTAAATTGGCCTAATTCTTGAGCCTTAGCTAAAGAAAGTGTCAAACCACTTGTGGTCTTATATTCCTTGGTTTTTGTTTCTATATTATCCATGTGCACCTTATACGCAAGCTTCGTATTACGTGCAATCTCTTTCTGAGCACCCATCAGTGCCCAACCATCTAACTCTCGAATCTGTTTAATTTCTGATGCTGTTGCTCCGTTAGCTTTAAGTCGTTGGATCACAGCAGTAGCTGCACCATGCTCAGCAGCAAGGTCATCCTCCTTAGCCCTTAGGTTTTGGAGATCCTTTGCATCTAGTCCAAGTTGGAACACAAGTGCCATACCAGCTTCCTTGCGTTCATCCTTGTGGTTTTCATACAGGTCCTTTCCAACCTTTAGGGCTTCCTGAGAGAAGGTCCCTAAGCGGTCATAAGCTGATTTCTCTAATTCAGCTTTATCTTTCTGCTTTTGAATTTTTTGTTTGTAGCGTTTCTCCAAAGCTTTCTCGTAAGTGCTTTGGAAACGATCTTCTAATCTTTCATTCTTAGCACGTTGCTGGCTTTCAGCATTACGTACATTTTGTAAATCAGATAGATCTTCTTTTTGATTAGCAATTGTCTGCTGGTAATTAGCCCGTAGATCTTGTATTCTTTTAATACCAGCCGATTCTATACGTCTAGCATTATCAGGTAACGAGATGGCATTAAAACCACTATTACGTGCAGACCCTCTAAATTGAGCCATAGTTAAATCTATTTATTAAAAAAATGATGCGATTTGAAGTCCAATATTTGCTACATCACCAACATCATTCCAAACACTGGTTTTACCCATTGCACCTTTAACAGGCTTAGGAGGATCAGATGGTGCAAGTGGCATTGCAAGTTGAGTCGTCGGTGTTTTAATTGGTTTAGGTAATGGAATAGGCTTCTTCGGTTTCTGTGGAATTTTCCCTTGTGCAGCAAGGTTAGCTGCGAACTCATCTAACTTAATTTTATCTTTGTCAGCTATGAACTGGTTTTTAGCAGAATCATAGGTAGTTTTTACCTTACTCTTGTCTTGTTCGAAACGTAAGGTATCGAACCTTTCTTTAGTTCTTAATTTCTTAATCTGAATCTTAGCGTCATCAAACGTTTTGTTTTTCTGCGCTGTGCTGCGTTTTGATGCAAATCCTAATTCTTTAAGATTTTGCTTTAAGGCTCCAGTAAGCTTGCTAGATTGTATATTAAGTTTATCAAGCTTTCGATCTTTAGTTAATCTTCCAAGTTCTTTATCTGCTTTTAAAATCTCTCTATCCTTAGTTTTTAAATTAATTTGATAACCTCTTGTGCCTCCAATAGATGTTTCTGCAAGATCTTTATCTTCTTTGGCGAATACTAAATCATCAACCAATTTTGCTTGAGTCCGACCATACTCTGCAAGGGCACTTGTAGCCTCACGTTCAGCACTAAGACCTTCTCTACCAGCAGACCTAGCTGTTCCTTCTGCTTTTTCGCGTGCGATTAACGCATCAATACGCTGATTAAAATTAGGGACCTGAGCTTTCTCATATGTACGATTAGCTGCTTCTACATCCCAACCTGATTTATCTTCGAGAAAGGTGATATCATCTTCAAGTTTGTCATAAGTATAATCTAATTTTTTTTGATCTTGCTCGAAGGAATCTTTTGTAAATGTTTTTTCTTGAGTAATATCTTTTTGATCTTTGCGGTTATTAAAACGAGCAAACTCTTTTTGAGATTTTATTTCTTCTTGATTTATATTATCTGTTTTCCTAGCAAAATCTTTAGTGTTACCAACTAACTCTTTGTCAAATTTTATGTTTTTTTTGTTTTCTTTTTGATCATTCTTTAAATCTTGAATACCAAAAGTCTTTGAAATCAATGCTTCTTCTTCTGCTCTTGTAGCAGATTCTAAAGCTAATGCACCAGACATAGAATTCAATTGAGTCTGTGCTTTATAGTCTTTGAGACTTTGTTTATAGGATTTCTTATCTAACTTATATTGTTTATTCTGAAGTTTCTTTTGAGATTTATAATCTTGTTTCTTGATTTCATCTTTATATTTGGCTTGTGTATCAAGGTTCGCCTGCTGTAATTTTCTATCTAAAACTGCTTTGTCGAACTTTGCATCATTCTCTTGAATCTGATAATCTCGAAACTGTCTATCATATCTAAACTGTTTTTTTACCTGCTTGTTAGCATCCTTAATTTTATCATTACTAAACCAGCCCATTAGTTAATTCTCCTTAAAGTGTTGTAATATCATGCACGTTGATAATATCTAGGTGAATATTGTCCTTCCCATGTCATGCTTAATAACGAGACAGGGTAGGGTGAGTCAGATGTTAATCGAACATCGAAATTATCATTACGTTGATGGATAGGTAGTGTGAACATACGTTCATCATCGATGGGAGCTGAATCTAATAAGTACCAGTTAGACTGTTCAATTTCACCAACATCAATAAAGTTTTGAGAACCTCTAGGTTTCAATTCAAAACCAACTGCACCTGTTTTACCCATAGCAAATTTCATTCTAGAAATTGTAAGTGATGCTGTAAAATCAGCAGGTTCACCTGTACGGTAATATAATTTAGGGAGATCAATACTATAAGGAAATGTAAACCCAAGTTGTACTGTAGAGTTTGTCAGATCCTCATTAACAGTATAAGTAGTGTCAGTTACTTTAGTTAGTTTATAGAACTTACCGTTACCTGAACTACCAGTGTAAGTCTCAATAGCAACAGGACCCCATTCATTATTAAGTGGATCTGATGCAGAGGAAGTTAATGTGGTAAGACCAGTCGTTGCATCATAACTCTTAGATGGAGTATGCATATAATCTAATGATGGATTTGTAAGTACCCCTTCATTAGTTTGTACAAGAGGCGAATCAGTATTAGGATTAATGTATGCAGTCAACATATTTACTTTACCATTTGCAGATACTGCTATCTGTACTGCATCCTGTTCCATAAAACATGCAATAACTTTACCTGCCATTTCCCATCTAAACCAGGTGTTGGTTGATTGATCATTTTGATTAGTTAAAGTCCTAAAGAAATAAATATAATTTGTGGTATTATCAAACATACCAATAAAATCATTTTGATTGCTTCTAACAATCCTGTTTAAATCTTTAGGTAACCAGGTGGTTACAATTTTACTTACGTCCTCTACAAGTGGACTGTTATTATCACCTCGTGTAAGCATAGACATGACACGAGAATAACTATTAGCTTTGGCTGTGAAGTAAATCTTTTCTTTTAATAGTACAGGTTCTACAAGTTTGTTTATCTCATATTGAGATATAGAGGATATAGAAGCTGTCGATGGTGTTAAGACACTTGTGTTACCTGCAGTCATTACAAACTGCTCACGGGTACCAAACAACACCAAGCCTTGTATCATAGGCTGTACAGCAAACAAGCTTACGTCATCAAGACTGCTAGCTGTTAAATCAATTGGATCAGCATCTGTTGTAGTTAGTGAGCTATTACGCCAGAAGTTAAAAAACTCCAAGGGCTGACTCATAATTACATTATCTTCTGAAAGAAAGCCTAATCTATTCTTATAAAAAAACAGGTTAGAAATTTTTTGGCCAACAAATGAAGGCTGTCTACTTGTTCCTGTATTACCGGGTACACCAGAAACCCTTGATGTCCACGGTGAAGCAGCAAATGTAAAAGTATTTAATGATGTTCTAGTTAAAATATATGGTAATGATGTAGTATCAAAACTTATATTTACTCCAGGTAGTACTGTTTCAGTCCAAGTTTGACCGTCCCATTTAATAACATAGTCATCTGCTGCTCCATCGATTCCATTAATACGATAGATATCACCAGCAGATAAGGTGTTAGCAGCTGGTAACTCAGCAAGTGTATTAACGGTACCTGTTAACGTACCAGAAGCTGTAGCTGAACTGATAGCTACGGTCTTATCTGTATTGAGAATGAACATATTCTCTCTACGTTGTAAGACTTTAAAGTTTTCTTTTGTTGTATTTAGGTATGCTTGATTTGCACCACTGATTGTAGCCTCTACACCAGTAGCAATGTTAAATACTTTTACTGTTGAATTGTAGATGACGCCTACATACCTTTCTTCGAAATCATTGTATCTAAATATAAACCAGTATGCAGCATCTAAATCAGAAGAGTTACCTACTTCAATATTTAATTCTGTACCTGGTCTCTTCGTTAAACCGAATGTCATATCAGGATATCCGTTAAGAATATCATCAACCATTCCTGGTGCTTTATCCTTATCAGGTTCACGGGATACACCACCAAGATAGCTTTCTATAGTTTGAGTAACAGCAGCCATTAATATCTATTAAGTGATTGGATAGGTTGATATGTTCTGTACCCAGATGTATGGGCATCTAGACCAAAGAATGAGTAATCACCTTGACTGGTGTCATACTCCACAGCTTGTGCTCTACAAAATTCTTCTCTTTCCTTTAGCAGTTTATACTGATTCATATCACCTGTAATTCGTGAACTACAAATAGTAGCAGCACGTGCAATAATATATGCTTGAATAGGTACTGGAGCACTCTCCCAATCAAATAGAAATATCTTATTTACGATAGGGTCATATGACCAAGTTTTAGAATGCTGCTCTTTATCATAAAGAATAATATTGCTACCATCTTTTCTGATAACAGCATTATGATTTAAGTTTGCTACGTCATTAACTAGATCAACTTGCAATTCATTTTTATTTAACAAAATATAATTTACTGTACCAGTAGTTGCAGATCTATTTAATTGAATATGGTTCTCCCTATTGAATGTCCAACCTTCAGCTTGAACATCTCTAGAGGTAGACACCAATGTATTCCAAGCAATCGAAACGTCCGGGTTTGATGTGTCTAGGGTAGAAACGGGAGCCTGACCAATAGATTGGAGCAGCTCATTAACAGCTGCTAATTGTTCTGCGGAAGGTGTTGATGGTGGATTTCTCCATGAATTTGTCATCGATAATAGTTCTCAATAAGGATTAAAAAAAAGGGACCCGAAGGTCCCCTTATATTAAGCAGCGGTTAGAGTTAGTACGCTACCAGCAATGCCATCTACAGAGACTTTATCACCAGTTGCATAACCTTCACCATTATCTGCACGAGTTACTGTGCCATTAACTGCACCAGAACCGTTAGTAGTGAAAGTGACAATTAGTCCTGCACCAGTACCAGTAATGTTTGTAGTTGTAGCGACAACAGCTGTTGAAGCAGGGCCACCACTACCAGCTGTTGTGATAGTAGGGGCTCCACTAACATCATGATCAACGACAGTACGACCACCGTTGAGCAGAGTTGCAGATCGACCTTCGAGAAGGCCACTATTTGTAGGAAGATCGTATCCATTCATACGACCAGTTGTTGTAGAGTAAACACTAGAATCAGCGATGGCACTACCACCGTATTGTTTCTGAGTTTTAGCTACAGAGTAAGCTTTAATTGTTGCCATTATTTAGAGTCCAGTTGCGTTAGCACCCCCACCTCCCCAACAAGCAACAGTCGAAGTTGTACCGTCAGCATTTGCGCCGGACAAACGACCATACTCTTGAGGAGTAGGAGGGTTCATGGTTTCTGAACCAACAGTTCCCATGTTATTTGTGCAAGTATCCTTGCGAAGTACACCAGGTATAAGAGACATTTATAAGGCTCCTATCAAGCTGCACGCAGTTCAATCGCACATGCAGGGTTCAGAGTACCTGCACCCATAGCCAAGCGACCAACGATGATGTCACCCTGGTACATGGTCTTAACGTCAGCACCTGTGGTCTGGACAGAAGGACCAATACCTTCAACAACAGCAGCAGCATCCTTCATGTAGATAAGTCCACAGGATGTACGGAAGTCACCGGAGTAGTCATTGTTCTCACCATCAACACGAGCGACTGAACCAGAGTTGGAACCAGTCACCATGAATGGGAGGTTGTTAGAACGCTTGATAGAAATACCAGCGATCTCATATAGGCCATCACCTGAGTTCAAGTTACCTTGGCTGTTACCAAAGTCACGGTTCAGGATGTTGCTATCAACTTGAGAGACGAGTGCATAATACTGTCGTGGAGAAAGTACAGCAGTACGTCCATCACGAGGAATATTTTTTTCGTCCAAAATTGAAGCAGCTTCGAAGAAGGCGTCAACCAAAGACTGTGCATTGTACTGGTTGTTAGCACCAATGTTGATGATAGAACCACCGGGCTCAGGGCCAGGAGCAGCAGTCACAGGATGTGCTTCACGTGCAGCAAGTGCAATAGTACGGAAGACTTTCTTGTCATATGCTTCGGCAAGAGCGTGTCCAATTTTCTTGGAGATCTCAGACCTAAGTGAGTAATGAGCAAGTGTCTCATCAAGGTCATAAATGAAAGCTGAACTAATCAGCAGGTCATCCATGATGATGGTCTTTTCAGCCACTGGAGGATCACCACTACCAAGAATCGGAGTTCCAGGTGTGTGGTATGAAGCATCCATACGACCAGTAAAGATGAACTGCATCGACTTTCCATTACGGAGAGTACGATTTTGTACAGTACCTTTAGCGATACATGCTGATTCATAAGCTTTGAACATCTCACCTGAAAATAGTTTCAGATAAGTTGCGTACTTGCCAGTATCAAGGCCTCTATCGTAACCGGTAGACTTGGCGATAGAAGCGGGGTTCGAGTTTAGCGAACCAATTGGAGTAATAGTAGCGTCAGCCATTATATAAAAAAAGAGGTTTTGTTTACTTCCTCTTTGACGTCAAAGATATTCAATTATGTGTGGTCTATCCCACCGTCTAGACGGTCAGAGGTATCCGCGTA
>Ga0181394_1000680_pt1 | contig 14858 bp, 16 predicted proteins | sample 17SPOviralmetaG_FD_130123 | JGI IMG/M metagenome (GOLD analysis project Ga0181394, IMG submission 130123) | Marine viral communities from the oligotrophic San Pedro Time Series (SPOT) site, San Pedro Channel, CA, USA - 17 SPOT_SRF_2010-11-23 | ecosystem: Environmental > Aquatic > Marine > Strait...
TGATATAATATATTAATTGATATGAGAAAAAAATTGAAAGTTGTACCCCCGAAAAATGATAAAGCAACGGCAACTAAGCCTAAAAAAAAGAAACTCAAAATTGTAGGAACTATGCCCTAAGAACAAAAAAAGAAAGCGCCGAAGAAAAAACTGAAAATTGTAGAGCCGACAAAAAAGAAAACACCACCAAAAAAAAAGAAACTTAAAATTGTCGGTACTGTTGAAAAGCCAAAACCTAAAAAAACGCCAGGTGAAAAAATGACAGGGAAAACAACAGCACAGATGAAAACCGAAGATCCACTTAAACTTTTCGGAGCATTACCACAAGAACTCAGAAAGAAGGTTTTGACAAGCGGGGTCAAGGTTGGAACTTATAAACCAATAAGAGAAGATTTCCGTAGAGATTTAGAAGTACTTATTGATAACACATACTACAAAGATAGACTCAGAGGTGAATATGATTCTTGGTCTATGTATGAAGGAGGAAACTTCGGGCAAAATATTTCTGACTACTTTGAAAGACAACGCGACAGATTACAGAAGTCTGGAACAATACAAGATAAAGGACGAAGTTATGATGCTGCGAGTGTATTATCAGAAGCCCTTGCTGACCCTGATGTTTATGGTTCTATCCGTCAAATGAAGGGAAGTGATATAGCGAGAGATTTTAACCTTGCTGACGAGAATTATGGATTTTATGGTGATATTATGGGAGAACCGACTGATTATTACCAAGCGGACAATTTCAATTTAATTTATGAAGATGATGATTACTATGTATCAAACAGAACTCGTAGTAGTGTAAGAGATTATACTACAAGAAGAATGAAAGAATTAGATGAAGACAAACCTATTATAAAAAGAGTATTGAAAAATCTTAGAAAAAAAGATTACTATTAGATATAGCAAGATGTGAAACCTTTTGAAATGCGCCTTGCTACCTTTGACCTGACCTCCTCCCAATTTATCGCTACCCTGAGTAGCACCCTAAACTATAGGACTTTTCTGTAGTTTTTTATTTTTATTTTAAAAAACTATTTTCATAATAATAGTTGTTTATATTATATGACCTTATTTACTGGTAATTGGAAAGAAGACCAGAATATTATGATAAAAGAGTTGGATAAGATTAACTTTTATTCAGGGACAGAAAGGAAGAAGATGTTGAAAGTACCTAAAAAAGTTGGTGGCTCTATGTTGTACGGTCTTACGTGGAGATCTTGGCTATCACCTACAAAGACAAGAACTTATGATCCCATTACAGGTTTGTACTTTACAAAAGTTGTAGATGACCACCCTGAATTAAAAGATATATTTAAAGACTTCGCATCACACCATTTACCTGACTTCTCATACACACAAGTCCAAATGAATAAAAACTTTCCTTGTCCGCCACATAAAGATAGTAGCAATATGGGTGAAAGTTGTTTATGTGTATTTGGAGACTTTCCAAATAATCAAGGTTTAACTTGTATAAAGATGGATAACGGTTTGACTTTGAGAATTGATGCTCGGCAACAGCCTGAAATATTCAACGGCGCAAAGTACGAACACTGGGTTGAACCGTATGACAAAGGTACAAGATATAGTTTAGTATTCTTTAATAATAAACTACTTGATAAAAAAATAAAAGCATATCAAGAAAAATCCAATACAAACTTATGATTTTCAGGTATTTTATCTACCTCAATTCCATTTACTTTTTTTTTGTATTTATATTTTGTATAGCAAACTTTATCAAAGTTTTTTATATCCGCTATAAGATCACGAAAGCAAGTGATATGATACTTTCTACTTTCCCAATCATTATTTTTATAAAGTGGTCTTAATTTCTTTTTACATATTAAACAAACTCTTTCTTCATCATTATATTCCCCACTAGGCATATTATATATCAACATTTTTATTTTCATCTTCAACGCTATCACCTTCCCATTCTTCCCTTAATTCTACTTCTGATTTATTTACATCAACACCATTTACTACTAAAAGCCGTGTGAGGCTTTCTCTTGTAGCATCAATAATATGTGATAGAGTTTCAAGACCCTTTAATTTACCGTATGTTTCTATTATACCATTCCTACTCAATTTTTCAAAATGGCTTTCAGGGTTTATCCCAGTTTTCATCAAAGACATTACATCATTTTCTTCGCATTCTTCTACAATTGCGCCCATTTTATAGTATATGCTGAGAAAATAATTATAGTCTATCTCCCACACATTTTGTACCTATCTCGTGATATTTTTTTCCGTCCATCATTAAGAAGGCTCTTTTATCTTTATCTTTTTTAGTTTCTTTTTTCTTTTTAAATGGTTGTCCGTCATTTTTTACATCAAATACTTTTTCTCTATTATATTTTCCTCTTTGTTTCCCTGCCGCCAATCCTTTAACTTTCCCGATCTCCCACGGTGGAGCGTGTTTGTTTTCAGAATATTCATCATCAGGGTCATAATTAGTTGCTTTGTCTTTCTGCGGACGTAGATAAGTATGATGAGCCTTTACTCTATCTATCCTCATTCCTGCGTGTGGATTAAATTGTTTTAAAGACATTATAATATAGATAAATATAATTTATGATAAATTATCTTTGATTATATTATTATGTTGATACACCTGAATAGCATAGATGAGGGAAACCCTGCGAACTTTAAAAATACTTTTAGTGAAACTCTTGTTGTCAAGCCTGATAGTTTTGTTTGTATGGTGGGAGCAACTATTACAAGAAAAAATCATTTACAACTTTTAACCTTTACAGTAGCGGGTACTTTAAATGTAAGATTTACTCCGTATGATATTATACCTATTACCATTCCTGCGGCAACATATACCACAAAACAACTCGCAACTCAAATAAATAGTAATTTTCAAGATTATGAAAAAAATGATACCTTCGGGGAAAAATCTGCTATATGCTCTATACAAGCAAAAGCAACAGGTACAGAGCCAGACCAAAAAATTGAGTTTAGATTTAAATGGAAAGGAAAATCAGCGGAAGACCCTTACGGATTGAGGGCTTATATGGGACAATCAAATGATTATTCACAATTTCTTACAAGTCGCATATTCGGTCAGTCTGATCCAAATGTTTTAGGAACAGGTAGTCCTATTTCATTCAATATGGTATTTGGTGGTAATCTGAGTACATACGCTTTTGCGCCCAGAGTGATAGAGGCAACCTCAGGCAAGAACCCTCACGGATATACACCGCCGAGTAATCAAACAAACAAAACCGCTTTGAATATGGGTTGTATGACGGATAACTTTATTGATAATACTTTCTTTATAGCACAACCTAATTTAACAAATATAAAGTTTCTGATAGGATCCGCTATATATGATGACACATTTAATAGATATAGTCGGGCTTGTACTTTTGGTAGCGGTCAGTGGTCTAATCCTGGCGACCGTACAAATAATTGTCCCAATTATATATCATTTAAAAGTGATGGTACTTATGACTTTTATTCTTTAAATACAACTACGGGGGCTTTTGATAATCTTGCGCCAGGCAAGGAATATCATACAGGAGACCTTTTTAACATTTCATTCGATCAAGAGGTAGCACCTGTTAATAATCCTATTAGAGACCATCTTATGACTTCCGCATTACTTATACATACAAAAGGTAATGGAAATGCTTTTATGTATATTATGAATATGTCTGGATCAGAAAACTGGAACAGTTTTGCTCCCAAATCAAACGACCTCGCAGATTATATCACAAGTAGGAGTCTTGAAATGGAAACACTTGCCTCATACGAAGCCTTCTGGAATAATAAAGGTATCTTCGCTTTAAGACAGCCTATTGGGGTCAGGGCGGGGTCGGGGGTACAGTCTGAAAATAATTATGCCGATTGTAATGGAGGCAACGGATTCAGATGGCTACAAAATGGAGGCGCAGTTGTGAGTATTGACAGACAGAGTGGTAATGGAAGATCCTATTTAAATGGATTACCTTTATTCCAGAGATACTCAACAGGAGCAGCACCATCTCTGAATGCCGATTTAAAATCAACAGCGGTTTTTTCAGATAACACCGCAGGTGGTATTGCCGCTAAACAATTCCCTTTTATGTGGTCTTATTATTTCCGCCTTGTAGATGACACAGCAAAGATTACAGGAATAGATAGACACGCTTTTATTAATGATACAATAGGACAAAGAATAGTAAGTGTAGCGCCAGTACAAGGTGAGGCTTTTGACGTAGAATTGTTTTATGATGATGGTACATCAGCAACGAGTACTCTTCTTGATAGTGTAGGTAATAGAATTAATATACAATACGCAACTGATTATTATATGAAAGTAGCGTATGTTATTGATAATAGTAGTTTAAATGGTACTTATTCTCTTGAAATAATTGATGTAGTTGCTGATGTAAGTTATAAAGCAACAATAGTTAATGCTAAATCATTCAAAAATTGGAGCAGTATTTCTTGTAGCAACCACTCCGTACTTCAAAGTTATCAAAAGTGTCTGAATGGATATTTCGGACATTTCAGATTTCATAGTGTAAGCAAACTCGCAACTATGCCTACTACATATTGGGACTCTCTTTTCACAGACCTTTATGGATATATAAATACAGGAACAAAGACAAGAAATTATTGGTGGAACTATTCTGATGATGTATATAGAAATAATACAGCGCCTTACCAGAACATAGGATTAATCAATCAAGGGAATACTTTAACACCTGTCTTCCACAAAGATACTATGAATACAAATGTCAAAGATACTACGTGGGGTGATTTCATACAGCCTTTTTTTCAACACGCTACTTATACACCGAATACAGCAGGAAGTAGGGTAGTGAATCTTCCCCAAGCGTCTTATGATGGAGATGAACTCGGCTTGGCTGATCTTAGCGCATTCACAGATAAAATTAATTTTGAAAATGTAGATAGGAATGATAATATATATGTAGAACCTCTACAAGTAGGAGAAGGAAAAGAGATAGTAGGAACTGATGATGCCGTTTATCCAATTGTAGGAGATGTTGAAGATGTATTGCTTGAAGATAAAAATATAAATGTAGAGATACCGAACTTACCTCATAAATCTTTTAATGGAGTTATGAGAACAAGAACAAAAACTATCGGACAAGTACCTGTTAATAGTATTAATAGTGAAAGATTGGAAAGAGATAATCTTGATATAATTTCGGCGTACCCACCTTCTAAAAATTGGATTGCTTTAAATAATCCAGGTGAAATAGTATTGAATGAACTTCAAGTGAAACTTTCTGATGTAAGAGGTGTAGAAATACCATCAACAGAAATAGCACAAGAAACAAATGTAGAGATTGAAATTAAAAACAGAAATGAAATAATGAATTAAAATAATCTCTTATTATATATTATTATGTCTATAAATATTCAAACTGTGGCTGATAAGACTATATATGAAAACCACTTTCAAGATGCTATGACTATGCCTATTAACAGTCAGATTGCCTTAACAAAATGTAATATGGAAGTACCTGTCTTCGTACAGAATGTATTGTTAGTCCCACAAGTAGATCCCGCTGAATATGGAAGACCTTTATTTGTAGTTTCAATTGACGGATTACGAAAGAGTATCTCTTATCAAGACTTTTTTGACGCTAACAGTAGTCTCGCTCAATTAATTGAACCTGGTATGAATATAGCAACTTTTTATAGTGGTAATTATGAGATTTTTACAAATAATAATTTAACAATAGCAAACCCTCCGCCTTCTGTTGGAGATGCGGCAAAACCGACTTTTTCAGCAATTTTAGGACACGCTATTGAACTCAAATATGACTTTTATTCTTGTGTTGATATAAGCCCCGCTGTTGCGAGTCAAGTTAATGTAGGAGGTCGGTTTGGTGATAGTATTATAGGAAATGCTGGTACAGTTTATAGTGAATCAATATTAAGAACAAACTATCAAAATCAAATATCACTCAATATAGCGTATAACCCTGAACCGATTGTCAATCTAACACCCACAACAGGAATATTTAGTGGTTTTGAACTTTTGAATTGGAGCAACACCACGTTAGGAGTTTTAAATAACGCAAGTGGTAATAGTTGTTTTGCCTCTACTGATTTTGAAATAGATAATAATGGAGGTTATTTATCTTTTACACCTAATATTGCTTTGGCATCAGGTAGCCAGTGTGCCGTAGGGTTTAATCTATCAGGATTCCACACTAATGGGGCGGGACATATGGGAGTTATACGCCCCCCCGCATCGGTCAATATTCCGAGTGATTTTAACCTTATGGATATAGGTGTTTTATTTGAATGTGATGCTGCTGGAACAACTGTACGATATAGAATAATTGATGGTAATTATGATGAGAGTGGAACAAAATATATTAAAACCGAACCTGCTTTACCTTTAAAAAATTATACTAATAATAGTCAAATCTTCACAATACAGATGGTTAAATCTGATATGAATGGTGCTGATGGAGATACTGTTTTCAGACTCTATCAAGGAACACAAGTTAAACCTTCACAAAATAACTTTATCTATCAGTTTAAAACTACAATGGCTTCAACAAGTCAAAAGGTTAATTCTCTTTTTCTTTGTGATAGTGCGACTCACGAAATAAAGGCAATACAACATATACAGATGACTTCTCAAACTAAGGAACAAAACAATTCAACAAACTACAATTGGGGACGAAATGATAGTTTTAGTATAACAGCCGCCCTACAACAATTTAGACCCACAGGAATAATTAACTTTTTTGCTGCTACGGGTATTGATAGTGATGCTGATGAGATGGTCTTTGCTCCGTTTGAACCTAATGTTAGTAAGATAACTACAACTGGAACAAGGTTTAATAAAACTCTGACTTGGAACACAAACTGGACGAGCGGAGACTCAACAAATACTAATATATCATATTACTTTTTAGGACTAAGAAATATTGCTGATTTTTATATATACGCCGCTGATCCAAATACAGGTGTCAATAGGTTTGTTGTAAGAAAAGATACAAGTACAACTACTCTTCCGAAAGAATTATCTGTCTTTATAAATAATTTAGATATAAAAAATTATAGTGGTACTTTCTCATCACTATCAGGTGCGAATACTCAAACAGGTATAACTCGGCTTGTATCTACTGTACCCTTGCGCTCTCAGACAAATATTCTTGCGAGTGAAAATCTAACAATTGATTATGAGACCTTTAATCCTTATTATAGACCTATTAGTAATCCGAACAACTTTACAATAAACCAATTATTAGTTGAAATAAGTTATAAGGACTTTGCGACGGATCAAAGAAAAACTATTGATAATATAAATGGATTAGTCAGATGTGAGTTTAATGTGAGAGGTAGTAGCAAAACTAATTTAAATAAAAAAATGGATAATGAATTATTACCTTTCGTATAGTATAATATATATTATACTATTATACTATTATGTCATTTATAACAAAAATATTTATTTATTTTAATTTGATTTATAAAATCAAAAAAATTGAAAAACAAAAATCAAAGAAATAAAATCTCAGCAATATCTATATGAGTATCTCAGTATTCATACCGAGTCGTGGAAGATCTGAATTAATAATGAAATCAACATTACCACTTTTAAAAGCCTTTGCTGATAAAGGAATACCTATAAATATATGTGTTAGACAAGAAGATTATAAAGATTATGAATATCTACATCATAACAAAGAATTAAATACATATCTTAGAAAAGTAAGCAGCACTATGGGTATAGGTGAGAAAAGAGCCTATATTACAAATGTACTCGCAAAAGAAGATAAAGCCGATTATATATTACAAATAGATGATGACCTCAACGCTATACTTGACGGCAACGGGAAGAATATGAACCCAGAACAGATATATTCACTTGTTATCAGTATAATAGAAGAACTTGAAAAAAGAGATGCTTATTATGGAGGTATTGTAGGATATAGTAATTCATTCTTTTTAAAAAATACTATAACAGAAACACTTAAATATATAATAGGCGCTTTCCAGGTTATCAGAATATCAGATAGAGAACCTATATCTGTGGGTTATAAACATTTTGAAGATTATATTTATTGTATGGAATACTTCCTCAGAGACGGAAAGATAATCAGATTTAATAATTATGGTATTACTACAAAGTATTTTAACCCTGAGGGAGGTATATGTGAGTACTATGATGGACTTGAAAAAAGAATACAAGATGCTAACAAAATAGCCGATGAAATCTGTGATAAATATAAAGGTATGTGTATAAAATATTTAAAAAAGAAATCAAGTAGAGTACCTGAATGTTATAATTTAAAATTAAACTATCATTTTAAAAAATAGTGTGAATTGAATTGTGTATATAGTATCTAGTTTTACACAATTTACACAAATGAAAAAAGATATTTTTAATTATCCATCAGATACGGTCGGACATTCCCGTAATACCTTAGAATGAAACTTTTTAAAGTGTCTGTCTCTTTGTGTCCTGAATACAAATCTATCATAAGTTTTTCCTGATTCTTCACATAACTCACACATAGTATTTTTATAACAACTACTTGTGAAACCGTGTTCTATTTGATATAATGATAATTCTTTCCATTTTGATCCCGCCGCCATTAAAAATCTTTTTAATTTATCTACGTCATCAAAGCCCTCATTATATTCTTTTCTACACATTCCGCAACTGAAACTACTTTCTGGATTGTATCCCCACTTTAATTTTGTTTCTTCTTTTTGACTTTCCCACTTTTTATGATATTCAATATTCTTATCATAATAATTTAATTCATCATTTAATTTTTTTAATTCATCTTCTATCTTTTTCTTTTTCAATTCAACAGCCTCAATCTTGGCTATGACCTTTGACCTTTTCACTTTTATCATTTTCATTATAATATATATTAAGATTATCTTTAAGTATTGTGTATTTGTGTATTTGTGTATCAATACACATTTACACAATTTACACAAGAAATAATTTTATAGTCATTTTTGACGAATGCGTAGGTCTAACCTTTTTCCTGTGTGTGGTGTGTATTTGTGTATCAATACACAAATACACAATTACACAACTCAGATGCGTAGTCCTTTTTCTCCTGTGTCCCTTTGGCTGCCTTGCCGCCCCTCCTTATAGGTTATATAGTTTAATAGGTTATATTTAGTTTTAATAATAAAAAATAATAATAATCAATAATAATAATAATAATAATAATCAATCTACTATTGTCTTTACAGAAGAGATAAAACGCTTTGTCTCTCCACGTACAACATAAAAACAACAACCTCTTTCTATCTGAGCCGCAACATAACCGTAGTGATATTCAAACACATCGCTATTATGACCGCCGAACAGTTGTGTCATAGATGATACCTTAGCGCATTTATTTAATTCATTAAGTACATCATAATTAAAATCATTTTCATCATATTCAACAGAAGGTATAAAAGTTTTACTTACAGGTTTCATAGATTTATATTCAACTTCCCACGGTGTTTTTACAGTTTCTTGTCTATGTACGCATAATTCATTATCAAACTCATAATAATCGTCGTGTTCTTCTTTCCATTCTTCTTCAATATGATAGAGTGTTGTTTCAAGATTAAGACAAACTCTTAGTTTATATTTATATTCAGTATGATTATTTATTTCTATTTTATATTCTTTATGTAGGGCGTCCATTATGTTTATCCACGCCTCATCTGTTAGTTGATCTTTGTAGTCATAAATAATATTCACAAGGCTTTGACTTGGACTATTCATACTATTATATATATCTATATACAAATATATAAGTATTTATTTGTATATTTTGTATAAAAAATATATTTAAGTATAATATACAAAATGGCTGATATTCTACCGATTGACCGTGAAGTACTTGCTGATAACAAAGTAGAGGAAGAAGAAAAAGAAAGGGAAATTGAGACCGTAGAAGAAGAGCCAGAAGAAGAAATTGAAGAGGAAAACGCCCCACTTATTAAAAGTAATGAAGAAGTCTTTGAGAAAAAAGAGGATAAACCTAAGGTAGAGATAAGCAAAAAAACAGGAAAACCCAAAAGAAAACTGACTCAGGCTCAACTGGATAATCTGAAAAAGGCAAGGGAAAAATCACACGCTCGGCGCAGGGAATTAAAGGAAGCAAAAGATATAGAGAAACAACAAAAGAAAATGGAAAGAGAAATGAAACAAGAAGCAAAGTTGAAGAAACGAGAAGAACAAGAAGAGATAATTAGATTGAAAGCGAAGATGAAAAGTGAAGCAGAAAGACACGCTACGTGGGACGAAGAAAGATTATCAGGGCTTATGGAAAAAACTATTGAAAACTTTATAAAAAAGAAAAAAGCGATGAAGCCTGAACCGAAAACATTTATACCAAATAATAATTTACAATATACAAATCTTCCACCTCACGCACAAACACCTGTATATTATCATCAACCGCCACCTCAACAATATTATCAACAACAGGGACAACCAGCGCCCGTCAATATGAGCCGTAGAAAACCTCAGAAGAATAATCCAAATCCTTTAAGTAGTCTTTTCGGTTTTGATCCAGACCAGCAATAAAATCTGTGTATAAGTTATACTTATACTATGGCTTTTGAAAAAGAAGAAATTGAACTTGGTGGAAAAAAGATAACAATTAAAAAAGGAGCATTAAGTAAGATGTTGGGAATACCAGTTGAAAAAGATATACCGAAATCTCTTTTAAGAAAGTTAGATAAAATGAAAGTAGGAGAGAGTACAGAATATAAAGGCAAAACTATTAAAGTAAGCAAACTGTTAAAGCAAAGAGTTAGTCTTGCCATAACATTAAAAGGTATGAGAAAAAAAAAATAAAATAAAAATTATATAATATAATTTTATATGTCATACCAGATAAAACCAGCACAAAGAAGCAGAGCAAGAGCAATAGGAGTATCAATCAAGCCGAGCAAGGTTAAAGGTAAGAAGTTAGATGTATTCAAGGGTGATAAGAAAGTAGCCTCAATAGGCGCTCTGGGAATGGGAGATTTTGAGACTTTCAAGAAAACCAAAAGTAGCGAGTTTGCGAATAAAAGAAGAAAAGCCTACAAACAAAGACATCAAAAAACAAGAACAAAAGTCGGTAGTCCATCTTACTATGCGGATAAAATATTATGGTAATATATATGGCTCTGACAAATAAGCAAAAGTTTAATAAAAAGCACGGACAACCTAAGGACGCAAGTAATAGTATAAGCAAAATAGCCAGACTTTCTGGGATAAGCAATTCTTCCGCAAAGAAAATAGTACAGAAAGGAAAAGCGGCGTACTACAATAATCCCTCTTCTGTAAGACCGCAAGTGAAATCAGCGACCCAGTGGGGTATTGCCAGATTATACGCAGCAGTACAGAAGGGGACAGGAGCGGCGAGAGTAGATAAAAAGGAGATAGCACAAGGTAAGAAAACATTTAAGAAATAATATAATATATTATAATATATTATTATTATAATGACTAAATCAAAGGGAAAGTTTAAGGAAGATGCCGAGATAAAAAAAGAAAGAAAAAAGCCTGACTTCAAAATATATGGTGTAAGAAAAGAAGAAGACTTTATGAAAATTGATAGAGATTTACCAAGACCTCTTGAAACTCTTGTTGAGAAGAATGGCGGTGTAATCACACTTTTCGCGCCTCCTGGATCTGGAAAGTCAAACTTTTTATCAAACCTTTTTTTGCGAGATGAGTTTTTCAGAGACCTTTTTTCAGGAGGACTATATATTATATCACCAACAATAGAAAATGATTTAACATCAGTACATTTAAAGAATTATGCGGACTTTACCAGTACAGAATATTCAGAAGAACTTGCTGGGGCTATATTTGAAAATATACTTCATCAAGAAAACGATGATAGGGAATTGTCTTGTCTTCTTTTTGATGATTGTTTGGGATCAATAAAACAAAATAGTATTTGTAATAGGATTGCTTCTACGTGTCGTCATAATAAACAAGTTGTAGTATTTTCTCTACAAGCCGTCAAAGGTCTTCCGCCGACAATCCGTAGTAATGTAAGTCATAGTATAATTTTTTATCAACCCTCAACAAAACAATTGAATGATATTGTAGAACTACATAGCAATATGGGGGGAGAAGATACCTTCCGTCAGATGTACGAAGAAGCCACAGCAGAAAAATACGGATTTCTTTTATGTGATTGGAGAGATATGAAAGCATATAAATGGGGAGGTACGACAGATGAACCGATTGAAATGTGGAGTAGGTATAATGAGAAAGGTGAAGTTAATAAAGGAAAGATTGGTGAAAATGAAAAATCAGATTAATACCCTTTTTTTTATATTATATATTATTATTACTATGAGCCGAATATTACAAGAACTACAAAGTCAGTCTGAGGGTTTAAAAGACCGCCGAGATGGGATACAACAAAGAATAAATAATTTTGATTTAGAAAAAGAAATCTACAACGGATCAGCAACAGCATATAATTTAGGCAAGGCATCACTCAGCACCGCCATCGGAGGAGAAAGAGTACAGGCGGCGGAACTTATGGCACCACTCGGTATTAAAGGTGTTAAATATTTATCAGCCCGAAGTGGTTTAACACAGGCTCTATCTGATAAGTATAAAGAGTTTAGAGGAAGCAAGATAGGAAAAACTATTGAAGACATCAAATCAAGAGGACAAGATGCTATTGATGAAGCAAAAGAAAATCTTGGTGGAGGTGAAGACTTTTCAGTAGAAAATCTATCAAACGCCGCTGAAAAATTAGCAAATAAGAGCGCGGAAGATGTAGCGCAAGGTGTATTCAAAAACGGTTTCACTACAACAAAATTAGGAGGTATAGGGAATAATTCATTACAAGAAGTAAGACAAATAGGAAGTGGAGCATACAGGAATATGTCTGAGGAAATGAAATCAGCACTACCAAAAGGTACTGTTGATGAGGACGGAATACCATATAGCCCTGAATATTTATCAAATGAAAATATACGAGCAGGATTACAAACAGGAAGGTTTAATATAGAAGGAGGACAAATTAAAGATACAGTAGGAGAAACACCAGATTTAGGGGCTGAACCTGAACTTTTATCTGACGTAGGAAATGTAGCAACAGGATTAAAAGGAGGCGCACCATTCTCAAAGGCTTACGGTGGATTGACAAAAGGCTCAGAGCAACCATCATTCAGAGGATTACCACAAAGAACTCAAAGGGGATTATTTGATGAACGAGGCAATATAGATACAAGTAAGTTAGGCGACCCTTATGATGAAAGAGTGGGACTGGGTACTGAACCAGGAGTTTCAGAAGCATCAGACTTCGGAAGAATAAGTGGAGCGTTGGAAAGAGAAGAGGAAGCACGGTCTTTTCAACCTGGAAGATCAACCTTAGGAGATGTATTCAAACAGGACGCTCGGATCACCAGTAGTCAGGCAACAGAAAGTCTTGAACCAGTACAGCGTGTAGCCCCACCTGAGATTGAAGCCGCACGACAACAAAGATTACAAGAGTTTAGAGAAGCAGGAGAACCAGGAGCAGCAGAAGAACCATCACCTTTTCAACAATCCTTACAGAGAGCAAGTAGAATCAGACCAACACCCTCACAACAGGCAAGAGCGCCTGGAAGTAGTAAGGGAAAAGCACCCGCAAGACAACCAGAACCTGAGGAAGAAGTATCAGAAGAAATGGGAGGATCGGCTGAGGCTTTACAAGAAAGATTACCCGCTGGAAATATAAGGACAATTGATCCAGAGACGGCTGTTGCTGACAGACCACGTGGGGCTTACGGTGTAGGACAAGGTAGAGCGCAACAAAGACTCGCTCAACCTGACCCTGAACCAGCAACAAGAGAGCCTGATGTATCTGATGAACCTTTACAACAACCCAAAACAATAAGTCAAGATGTAGAAAGAACGCCTGTTGAATTACCCAAAGAAGATGCTGAGATTGAAGAACAAGAACAAGAAAGTGGGATAACAAGATCAACCAATATAGCAGATGAAAAGGAAGTAGCAGAGGAAAGTGAAACATTAGGCTCAGACCTCGCAAAAGAAACAGGGTTAGATGAAATAACAGAAGAAGGAGGAGAGGCAGCAGCCGAAGAGGGCGGAGCAGCATTAGTACCAGGATTTGGAGAGTTAGCGATGGCGGGTATAGGCGCTTATCAATTTATAAAAGGCGCGAGAGCCTCCAAGCAAGAGGAAAGTATCAAGCCACCCGCACAACCTCAAATGCCCCAAAGTCTGGGTGGGGGGGTAGCCTTTGACAGCGCACCAGTAATAGACAGTAGTGATTATCATAATCTATAAACTTTGTTTATCTTTGTTTATTATAAATTATAATTTCTTTATTTAATTTTTTTTATTTTATATATTTATAAAATGTTTAGACCAAAGAGCGACGCAATACAAATAGGACAAGACAGTTTTAAAATCCCTTGTAGGAATGGGACACAATTTACAGAAAACGGTATAGTACGATTTGATGTACCAAGAAATGCGGGGTTTGTGGATCTTGCTAATTCTTATCTTGAATGTGAAATACTTTTAGAAAATCCCGCTCAGGTCTCAGATGCCGCTAATGGAGTTGTTGGTAATAATCATCAACCTTGCTTACAACTTGACCGTATGGCTGGGGCGCAAAATCTTATAAATAGATTAACTATCAGAAGTGAAGGTAGAGTTTTAGAAGAATTAAGAAACTACAATACTTATGCTAATATTCATTATAATGCGACTTTAACCGAAGGCGCGATGAACCGCAGAAGTCGTCTTGAAGGTTGCGCTAATTCTTATATGATACAGGACAATCCGTACAATACAAACAACCAAGTTATACCGCCTGTTGCTGGTCCAATTGTTGCCGCACAAGGCTTACAGTCAGCCTCAGATTGTTGGAAACCTTTAA
>Ga0181394_1000682_pt1 | contig 14828 bp, 13 predicted proteins | sample 17SPOviralmetaG_FD_130123 | JGI IMG/M metagenome (GOLD analysis project Ga0181394, IMG submission 130123) | Marine viral communities from the oligotrophic San Pedro Time Series (SPOT) site, San Pedro Channel, CA, USA - 17 SPOT_SRF_2010-11-23 | ecosystem: Environmental > Aquatic > Marine > Strait...
AATTCAAGAGGATTAGTAATAGGGTTGTTATCATGCTCAAATATAACAGTACGTAAATAAACACTGTCATAATATGCCATGTATGGTATCGATGTTACACTATTCTTTATAACTAAATGTGTATATACTCTATCAGTAATATTTCCGAATTTCTGCCAATCAGATATATCAGTTTGACCTTGACCGCATATATAAAATATATTTCTTTTAGCGGTATTAGCCGTCCAAATATTATCCCAGCCAGGGTCCAGCGTTCCATGATTTGAATACAGAAATATTCGATACATATAAGCACAATCATGAAATGGGGAATGGGCAGTTTGATTAAAACTAAATGTGTTAGCATGTAGTTCAGTTAGGTGATGACAAGATTGAAAGGCATGATGACCACCATAATCAGTAAATTGGCTAGCAGCATTCTTTTGAAATATATTAACTAGTTGTAAATTACTTGCCTGCATTGCTATGGCCTCCGCACCACGAGTAAATGAATACGGAAATATTAATGTATAAGACTGTGTATCTTTGAAAGCAGCATATCCATTAGTATTAGCCTTAATAATATTTGTAGTACGTCCATTAGATTCAAATACTATATGTCTAATAGCACTCGAATTACGCCCACCCCAACTAGTAGAAAACGCGTGTGTATGCACAAATTGTAATTCTTTTGGGAAATAAACACCTACTAGTGAAAAATCCTGATCATCATCGTGCACAACAGCGTGTCCCCACGAAGTAACGGATGGTGATATTTCAATATTAACTAGTCCTTTTTGTATCAAACCATTATCATCGTGTAAGTTGTAAGCTCTAAATGCCCTGTCCTCTATTATTGTAACCCCATTTGGTACTTTTGCTTTCCAACAAATACTACTTCCACCATGATGAACAGGATTACCCGCAGACAAACTTGTTCCATTAGCATTGTTATAATTGGTAATAAAATTATTTACACTATTCTTTACATCCGCATAGCCTAAACTAAAACCACCAGCATCCATCTCAATGACATAATATTTTCTAATGTGGTAATCATTATTATTATTGTAACTACTCAATTTGTTATCAGGAATTATACAATCATGCGGTATTGTGTATATACAGCTATTATTCGCACCTTCGAATGGGTCCTGATCTGCTCCAGAACCAACTACTGTTATAGTTTCTGGTAGATACATATGTTCAAGAGTCGTACAATTCTTAAAACAATGATGTCCAATCTCAGTAACAGTATCAGGAACAACGAAATATTTTAAACTAGTACAGTTCATAAATGCTCTATCCTTAATTTGTGAGTTTTGTCCATTACGTTTTATACCATAACCCATAACAGCAACTTCTAAACTTGAGCATCCATAAAATAAGTCGGTTCCTAATGTATGTATTGTATCTGGTATATATATTTGTTTTAATGCTTGGCAATTGTAGAAAACAGCATTATTAATAGAACTTATTAAGTATTTATTGTTATTATCAACAGCAGTATCTAATGTAATTGCGCGTATATTAACACAATTTTTAAAACAGTAATCATGGATAGTTTGAACTCTATTAATCGTAACTACACATACTTTATCATCACCATCAAAAGCATATCCTTCTAGTGTGTGTATGTCATCATCAAAATCCGCTTCATAAAATCCAGTAATACCTAACCTACCTAGTTGTTCAACTCGCATAGTGCTTGTAAATATTCCATTGCTATTTGAATCAGTAAAGGTAACCGTAGGTAAATAAACACCATAAGATAAGTCAGTATAATGCAGAGAAACATCCATGTTATGATAGTATGCTGAACCCTCCATTAATTTGTATTTGTATATACATATAAAACTATAAGAATTGAAAATTTATTACCACCTAAATAATGTATTAATATAGTAAAATTTTTATATAACGATTTTATTTATTACGTTAGTAAAGTAAAAAAAGATTTTATTATAATTAATTATGTTTATATTTGTCGTATAGTATTAGTTTTATTATCTATTACATAATCAGCACGGCATATAGGGCATTGTTCGCATTTTGAAGCACATGTGATGCATACATAATGGGCACATGGGGGTATATATAGAGTATCTTTAGTTTCAATTGTTTCATAACACACAGGGCAGTCTTCTTTAATAGGTAAATACTGGTAAGCGTCTTTTAGTTTTTTTTGTAAGTTTTCTTCATTTTGAATATTAGCATTTTGTTCATGTGTTAAATCTCGATTTAATACTCGTATTTTTCGTAATAATTGCCTTCGTTCTTCTGTATATTCTTCTACTTCATCTTTAGTTTCATTTAATTCAAGTTCTATCTTATTATAATCTTTACGTAACATTAAATACCGTTTTTCAAAATACTTTGAATCTTCAATAGTTCTATATGGTACATGTTGTTTATAATAAACAACACACAAACGTCCTTCTAATTCATTATTTTCATTTAATTCACATTCTATTATATCAACATAACTAGCGCGATGAATATAAAAATCTATATTATTGCGAAACTCAGGATATGTGCGGGTTAATTCAAATTTATTAAATTCTTTTTTAAAATCTGTTGTAAAAGAAGCTGTAGTGGGTTCATAATCACATATAACTGGTTCCATATTAGTAATTTCTTCTTTGGTAATTTCATTGGGTAAGATAAGTTCTTGTTTATCTTTATCCATGTAACCGAATACTTTTTTTTGAGGTGGAATTTTATATTTATATATATGGTTATTTTCACATTTATTTCTCGTAAGATTTTTTAAATAATATTTATCAATACCAATCGCATCTTTTAAAAATTTATCATAAGCTAATTTAAATTTATCATCACGAGTTTTTGCCATCTTTATGTTAAATATAATACATAATCTGTTATGCATTCAATTTTTTAAAAATATATTTATATCATTATGATAATGATATAAAGAATAATCAATATAGTATATTGTGATACCCGGTTAGCTCAGTCGGTAGAGCGCACGCCTTTTAAGCGTGTGGTCGAGGGTTCAAGCCCCTCATCGGGTGTTGTGATAGAACCACGTAAAAAGTTCTTTGTTCTTGTAGCTCAGTTGGTCAGAGCATTGGTCTTATGAGCCAAAGGTCCACGGTTCGAGCCCGTGCTGGAACATTTTGTCACTTTACCGTGTAAAATATAAAATACTTAATTTAAATAAATATAAAATACATTTAAAAGTTATTTGATATTTATTATAATGGATATAAAATTGACTGGAGATAATCTTAATACTGGTATTCATAATATAATGAATACTGTTAATAATTCACAACACATTAATAAAAATGAAATTTATAATATGGATTGTCTAGAATATCTAGATTTATTAGATTCCAATTCTATCGATTGTATTATATTAGACCCTCCTTATTATAATGTTGTAAATGAAGAATGGGATAAGCAGTGGAAGTCTATTTCAGAATATAATGATTGGATGGAATCTATTATTATGAAATTAGATCGAGTTGCCAAAAATAATTGTAATTTCTGGTTGTTTGGATTTCCATATCAATTATCATATATTATACCGATTGTTGAAAAATATGGATTCAAATATAGACAACATATAGTAATTAACAAAGGGATGAGATCTGTAGCCGGTCGTACAAGTAATAAATTAAAAATGTTTCCAGTAGCAACTGAATATATCGCATATTTTTATAAAGATTCTAGGGATTTTATTAAAAAATATTTACAAAATAAACAAACAGAATCAAAGCTAACATCAAAAGAAATAAATACTCATCTTGGAAAAGCCACTAATGGTGGTGGTACATGGTCCACTATTGCCGGAAAGAGACAAAAAAATATTCAATATCCAACTAGAGAAGATTGGACAAAATTAGAAGATTTGTTTGGAAAATTCGATATTAAATATGATGATTATGTTTATACATTTAATATTGAACCAAAATTAACAGATGTATGGGATGATATTAATTTTTATGATAAAACCTATAAAAAATACCATCCTACACAAAAACCTTATAAATTAATAGAACGATTAATTAAATGTAGTTCAAATGAAAATTATAATATTCTTGATTTGTTTATGGGAAGTGGTATGACAGCGTTTGTAGCTAAAAATAACAACCGAAATTATTATGGTTGCGAATTAGATAAAAAATATTTTACTAATAATTTACTAACTAATAAAACTATATAACTACTTTCTTGTTGTGTTTCCTCGCTCTTTACCTAGAGCCTTTTTTTTTGGATTAAAGAAGCTTATATTTGCATCATAATCTATACTACCTCCTGAAAATAAATTACGTTTATCTTCATGACTACAAAAAGATTCGAGAATATTATTTGTAAATAAAGTTAATCCAGTGTTTTCATTTTTTAATGGAATATCACATTTACTCTGGTTCTCGATGTTAAAATACTTCACTATTTCAGTGTTATCTTCAGATACTAAAATATCAAATAATAATATCGGTCCAGATAAATGAAAATCATATGAATATGGCAGTAAATTTACTGTGTCTCCTTTCCCATCTGTATGCTGCTTTTCAACATAATTGTAAAAATACTCGTTTGTAGGGTCAATTTTGAAACATTTATAAGATATAAAACCATCAATATACTTACAAATTATAAATATATATTCTGTCATTATATCTTTATATTTCATATGTGCGCTAGCCGATATACCGCATCTTGAATCTGCTTTCAAAATAAATTTATTAGTGTCATCATTTTGACAAATACTGCATGATAGCTGAAATCTAGGGTTCTTGCTTTTGCATATAGAACACATTTTGGTTCCATCAAGACTTACGCATTTGATTTCACGAGCCTTGTTTGTCTTCTGTGTAGCACGATCTATTTCTCTGTTGTCAAAAGCACAACCGCCTTTTGACCCAGCACCAATAGAATTTGGATACATATATAATACTAATTCTTCACCAAATCCACCCAAATCATTAAATACATACGAATGGCACCTGTTGCTTTTTTCTTCTTTTCTTTTGTTTTTGAATTCTAGTTCGGCCCTTTCTTTTATACAGTTTATTACATCTAAACGAATTTTAGATTCCATTGATACGTCAATAGATGGTGCTTGGTTATCAAATATTGTATTAACTGACATTGTTGATTATTATACAAATACTTATTATTCAAAACGTTCTGCAATTTTCTAGCATATACCTGTATAGTTTGTTAAATTTATACGATATAACTCCTCCTTTATTTCATCGCTTATATTTAATGTATTAATAAAATGTTTAAAATCTTCTATATTTAAATTATCATTTTTGCGTGTAAAATCTTTAAATTTATCATAAGCATCTACCATATTATACTTTCTTAAAATGGTTTGGTAACCTTCACTTAATACTACTGTTTGTTTATATAAATCATATAAAATTACTTGTTTATTTGGTGTTATTTTATTTAATCCCTTGATTATGTTTTTTATTGCTATTACACTATGTCCAAATGATACCCCTATGTTTCTTAATACTGTGCTATCTGTTAAATCTCGTTGAAGGCGTGATATTGGTAACTTTCGAGACATAAATTCCAATAATGAATTTGAAATACCTAAGTTACCCTCAGCATTTTCAAAATCTATTGGATTTACTTTATGTGGCATAGTTGAAGAACCTACTTCATTATGGTTTATTTCTAATTGTAAATAATCTTTTAATATATATAACCAAACATCTTGACATAGATCTATTAATATTGTATTAATACGTTTTATCGAATCAAATATTATACTTAGATTTTCATAATTATCTATTTGGGTCGTAAATTTACTACGACTACAATTATACATACTTATAAAATCTGTCGCAAAATTTTCCCAATCATAATCTGGATAAGCTACTACATGAGCATTTAAATTACCAGAAGCACCACCAAATTTACATTTATATTCTATATTTTCTAATATTTTTAATGCTTCACATAATCTATATGAAAATACCTTCATCTCTTTTCCAAATGTTGTAGGAACCGCCGACTGACCATGTGTATGACTTAACATTATTATATTATTATAATTATTATGCATAATATTTAATTTTAATATTATATTTGCTATTATTGGCATATATTCATCTTTTATAAACTTTTTTATTAGTGTTGGATAAACTACATTATTTATATCCTGTGATGTTAAACCAAAATGAATAAAACTTACATTATCTTTAAAATCTGTCTCTACCAATATATTTCGAATGTAGATTTCAACTGCTTTTACATCATGTTTTATTACGTTTTCTATTTCTTTTATTTTTTTACATTCGTTTATATCAAAGTTTGTTATTATATTATGTAAGACTGAATAATCTGTTATATGTGAAAATTCAGGTAAGTATTGCATCAAATAGTGTAGATAATCTATTTCTATTTTTACACGTTGTTTTTGTATAGCATATTCTGAAAAATAGCTTCTACAGCTTTCAGTATAATTATTATATCTACCATCACACGGAGAAATTAACAATAATGGTTCCATTTATAATAATATATAATATAATTATTTTTATATATTATTTACAAAAGACTAGTATTTAATTGTTGATTCACTTGCATAAATGTAGTACACCTTGGCATATGTTTTATACATGATGAATTAATATATGTACATGTACTTCTTAATCCACCCAAATAGTCCGATACTGTGTCATGCAAAGAACCTTTATATGCTATTTTTAATACACGACCTTCTGATGACCGGTACTTAGCCATTGAACCATAATGTTTTTCTTGTGCTTTTTCAGAACTCATCCCATAAAATAATTTCTTCTTTTTACCATCCTCTTCTATTATCTCTCCAGGGTTTTCATCATGACCCGCAAATTGACCTCCTACCATTACAAAATCTGCTCCTCCACCAAATGCTTTTGCCATATCACCCGGACAAGTTATACCTCCATCTGATATTATATGACCACCTACACCATGTGCAGCATCTGAACATTCCAATACTGCTGATAGTTGAGGCATTCCTACACCAGTTTTCAAACGGGTTGTACAAGCAGAACCTGGACCTATACCTACTTTTACAATATCTACCTTTCCTTCTAATATCAATTCCTCTACTATTTCACGAGTTACTACATTTCCTGCTATTATAATTTTGTCGGGGTATTTTTCCCTTACTCGCTTGCAAAAACTTACCATTCCTTCCAAATATCCATTTGCTATATCTACACAAATAAATTTTGAATCTATTACTTCCATTATTGATACCAATTTATTATAGTCATTTTCTGAAATACCCGTGGATACACCAAAAAAATTGGGGTCTAATCTATCTTTATTATTTTTATAATCTTCTATTGTATAAAATTTATGTAACATTGTTAACATTTTATATTTTGATAATACATCATATACTTCAAACGTTCCTGTTGTATCCATGTTCGCAGACATTATTGGAACTCCTGTCCAATCTATTGGACTATTTTTAAACTTTATAGTTCGTTCTAATGTTACGTCTGAACGGCTTTTTAATGTAGAACGTTTTGGACGTATTAATACATTATTAAAATCTAATTTCGAACCAAATTCTATTTTTGTCATTAATAATTATTATTATTATAGTTTTAAGTTATTATTTTCAAAGCTATTAAAAGGTTTTTATATTATTTATTATATGAATTCTATTAAAGATCTTAAACAGGTTGATATATGTTGTGGGTTAGCGTGGGGGGATGAAGCAAAAGGCAAAATTGTTTCAGAATTGGCTAAAAGTAAAAAATATGATATGGTATGCAGATGGGGAGGGGGTAATAATGCTGGACATACTATTTATATTGATGGAAAACGATACAAAACACATCTCATACCAGGTGGAGTTTTTTATAATATACCTTCTATTATTGGACCTGATTGTGTTGTTAATGAAAAAGGGTTTATGGAAGAAATTAATTATTTAAAAGATGCTGGATTTAATACTGATTGTATTAAAATTTCACCAAGAGCGCATGTTATTACTGATACACATATTGAAGAAGATATTAAATATTATAGAAAACAAGGTTCTACCGCAAAGGGAATTGCTCCATGTTACCGTGATAAATACGCCAGATTTGGAACACTTGTTAAAGATGTTGAGTTTTTTAAACCATATCTATGGGATGAAAAACTTTATGGAACTATTTTATGTGAAGGAGCACAGGGTGTTTGGTTAGATATTACACAGGGAAATTATCCATATACTACTTCATCTACTACATTACCATATGGCGCATGTAGTCTTGGATTTCCACCACAACTTATTAAGACTATCTATGGTGCTGTAAAAATTTATGATACTAGAGCTGGTAATGATACTGATTTTCCTTCAGAATTACATGATGACCCTGAACTTACTAAAATTGGAACTGCTGGTAGAGAAATTGGAACTACTACTGGGAGAACTAGAACAGTTAATTGGTTGAATATGGACAAATTAATTAAATCTATTAATATGACTGGTTCTACGTATATTATAATTTCAAAGGTTGATATTTTAAAACAAGTTAATTTATTTAAATTGATACATAATTCAGATATTATTTCTTTTGATACCTTAGATGATATGACCAATTATGTTTCTTCTTCTCTCCATTCTAATTGTCCATTAGTACAAAATATTATATATTCAGACAGTCCAGAACATATCACTATACAATAAACAAAATTGAATTTTATATAAAATAATTTTAATTACATTATTTTATAATGGATTATTATGCTAATCTAGAATTTTTAAATTTATATTTTAATCATGATAACTTTAAAGTTCTCTTGAATTTTTGCATTGGAAATTTTGGAATATATATGTTATGGATTATAGCTCATTATATCGCTGCACATATGTATATATATTGGTGTGTTCCTTCTACTGTTGTTGGAATTCTTATGTCTCCATTTTTAGTTCCAGCACCTCATTGTTATGGATTAAGATGGGTTATTTATCAAGGTGGAAATAGTATTATTGCTATGTGGACTATCGCTGGACTATGGATTTTATCTAGAATCATACCTATTCAATCATAATAATTCGGATTTTATACGTTTATTTACTGTTTTTAATAAATCTTCTAACTTATCATATTTTTTTGTTCTAATTAATTCTACTGAATCATACCAATACGTTCTTTTTTCATCATTACTCCATCTCCATTCTGATGTTCCTAATAACAACCAGGTTTTTATACCCATAACTCCAGCTAAATGGACTATATATGTATCTATTGTTACTAACAAATCTATGTTTTTTAATATATGTATTGTATCTTCAAATGGCATTTCTTTATCTATATCGTAATGGGTTAATTTATCTTTAAAATCTATCCTTTTAAAATCATCTTTCACTTCATCCTTCATATGAATACATATTAATTCTATATCTAACTCAGTGAGAACTTTGTATTTTTCTAATGGAATAGTTTTGTCTATAAATGATATCAGTTTTCCATCATAAACAAAACCTACTTTCAACTTTTTTGTATTTAATTTGGTTCTCCAAGTATCTAACTTTTTTGGATTCGTTTTTATGTAGTCTATTGTATTTGCTTTTATTGAAGTTTTGTTTAATAAATAGGGAATACTCATTATAAATGCTTTCGCATTGTAATCTACTAAAAATAACTGTCCTTTTATTTCAATGTTCTCGTAAGTTTTAAATATATGTGCTAATTCCTTTTTACAAAAAAATGTTATTTTCATATTTGGAAACTTTTTTGACAATTCTATTATAAATCTATAGTATTGGATATTATCACCCAGTCCTTGTTCTCCCATTATTAATAAACTTTTACAATCATCCTTTCCGTTCCAATATGGAACACCAGGTACATTCACACGCTCCTGTAATTTCGTTTGAGGGTTTATATCATTCTTTTTTAAGCGTTCTTCGTAGTATAAAAACCCATTTTTAAAATCTTTTTTACCCAAATATGGATGAGATATACTATATTTTCTAGTATCTCCTGTTTTTTTTAGATATTTTGTATAACATTCTATTGACTTGTCATAATCTTTTAAATAATAATAGATTTGTCCTAGATTAAAAAGCGATTTATCATGATTTTCACTAATTTTTTCATACATTTCTTTTGATTTCTCATATTTTTTTAATTCTGTATAACATACACCCAAATTATAATACACATCAGGGATTTCATGGGTTATCATACAAATTTTATTAAAATATTCTATAGAATCTTCAAATTTACGAAGAGAACTATAACACATTCCTATTTGATTTAATATTATTAATCTCATTTGGATGGTTATTGTTGGATTTTTTATTATTTTTTCATACGATTTTATAGCATTTGTATAAGATTGTGTATTTTCATATAAATTACCTAATTCTTTTAGGTATTCCACATTATCTGGTTTCAATTCTAATAGTTTTTTTGAATATTTTATACATTCGCTGTAATTTTGTGTTTTTTTATTCTTTTCTATCAGTGACAATAACTCTTTTACTGATAAATCTTTATTTATTACCTGTTTGTTCTCGTACTTTGCGTAACTTTTTACTTCTGATATTGGTGATTTCATTTTTGTATTTATTATTTTTTTGACTATACTACGTTTGTCATTTGTTGTATAAACACTTCTTGCTAGCTCTATAAATTCTTTATCAAATTCCTTTTTTCCTTCTTTTTCTCGTAATTTATCCTCTATAGACCATAATGATTCATTGATTTTATGTAATCTTGTTATTAAATCTTTATCTATTTCATATTTTTCTGTTAATGGTTGCAAATATGATAATTCTGTTTCTACAAATCCTAATTTTTCTACATCCGTTATTTTATCTTGTTTTATTTTTAAAATTGTATATTTGTCGAAGAGTTCTCCTATTGATATTGGGACTTTTTCCATTATTTTTAATTGCTTTTTATTTTTAATTGCTTTTTATATGTAAAATTATATGATTATATAGTATATTAATGAAACTTTATAGAGCTTTACGTAGTAATGAATTAAGTAAATTAAATAAAGGTTTAGGACTAGTAGCTCACTGTGATAATTGTAAATGTAAAGAATGTATATTGGATAAATGTTGTTATATAAATGATCGACAACACGTAAGTAGTGGTTCAAAAGCAAAAATAAAATCAAGGTATATATCGGCTACGGCTGAGGAAAGTATAGCAGCATGGTGGTGTTCAAATAGTGACGGTAACCCTAAATATAACTCAAAATCTGCAAAATCAGCTACTTATGTTGAACTTGATATAGAATATAACCCAATTAAAACTATTGATACATGCGAAAGAGATTATGGTGCTACAGCAAATAATTTTGCAAGAGCATCTTGTGAAGTATTAATCATGGATGATGTTAAGATGGAGAATATAACAAATATTTATCGTGTAAAACAAATTCATAAATGGGAATATGATTCATTACCAAATGCTTATACAAAAAATGGTTTATTTTTTAAGAAAATGTGCGATACGATTAAAAAAACAAAAAAATATTTACTTTCTTTTAAAATACCGAAAAATAATTTTAATATAGAAATTGATAATTTTCCAAAAGATTATTTATTAACTGATAGTTATGATACAGACCATGAAATAACTATAGACGATACTATAGATACTGATTTAGAATCTATGGATACTGAATCAGAATTGGATTCTGATTCACAAGAAATGTATAATGATTCACAGGAAATGTATAATGATTCACAAGAGGGAATAACAGATGTTGAGAGTGATGTAGAATCTATAAAACCACGCAATAAAACTCAAAAAAAGGCTTTTAAAGCAAACAGACAGACAAAGAAGACCATGGATATCAAACAACTAGAACTTGGAAAAGATGTTAATAGGTATAAAGATACATCATCGTTTTTTGATGAAAATAATTCAATGACTGGTAAAAAATTTGGTAATCTAAAAAAAATACGATATGCGGGTAAAAACACTTTAAAACAAAAAAAAGGTTCTAAAAAAATAATGCATAAATCTACAAAACTTACCAGAAAAAGGAAAGTTTATAAAAAGAAAGCTAGAAAACAGAAAGAAAAAAATTGATTTTTAATTATAAAAATGTACAATTAAAAATATTATACATAAAATATATAAATATGGAAAAATTTGGGAAACATTATCATACATCAGATAAAAATATAGTAGTAGAAATTCCATCTAGTGATGAATATTACACAACAGATATAGGTTCTTTCATTTATGTAAAATCAGAATATGTAGATAATCTTAGTGATAGTCCTTTACGCGAATTAATTAATAGAGAAAAATTATTATTAGTAGATGAAAACCTAACGATTGAAATGAAGTTATTTAATCGTATACAATATTTAAAAGATGATTTTAATAATCCTATCAAATATAATAAGTATCAATTTTATCGTAAATTAGTTCAAGCAGACGAAGACCCCGATAATAATGAAAATGATTGTTTAGAATTTTCTGAATATTTAACAACTAGTATTCATAATAAATTAGATTTAGTTAATCCTTCATTATCATTATTACCATATAGATATGATGTAATTACTTTACAAGGAAAACATTTACCAGAACATGATGAAAATAATATATTTGGAGATAGTGATGAAAAAAATATAGATATAGTAAATTCAATAGATAATAATTATAAAAATCATAATGCAAATCCAGATCAAGGAGAAAGTTATGCAATTGTAACAACCGAACGATTTACTGAAGAAGAAGAAAAGGAATTTGCAGATCTTAATGATGGAAGGAATACTGTAATTATACCTTATCATATAGCAAATGTAATATATAATATTGGTAAAATAAATATAACACTCGAAGCGGCAGAAGCAGGTTACGCAAACATAAAATCACATTATCCAAAGTTTTGTATGTATTCTACTAATAATGATAAATATAATTTTCATAAGATTTGGTCAAAAATGTACGAAAAGTATAATATAGAACAAAATGGTAGATCGCTAAAAATGGAAACAATTGTTTTACAAAGTCGTGATAAAAATAAAATATTAAATGAAATAGACGCATTGAGTTCAAATAAACGTAAAAGAGACGACAATGATGTTTATATAATGAATAAACGTGGAGGTAATAAAAAGACTAAAAAAAAACCACCTGTTAAAAAAAATAAAATTAAAACAAAGAAAGTAAAAAAAAATAAAATTAAAACAAAGAAAGTAAAAAAAAGTAAAGAAAGTAAAAAAAAGTAAAAAATAAGATAATATATTTATATCGAAATAAACATATTATAAAATTAACAATTTTTTTGTTCCATAATAAAAGGTTGATTAAAATTTTTGGTAAATCCAAACTCATTTAATGATGATAATATTTCATCGTTATATTTTTGGTAAAATCGTTCAACATTTCTAGTTAAAACATACAACGAGCGGCCTTTATTATCAGATACAATAGAATAGTCATATAAATCAGATACAACAGGCCCCAATTCAAGAACCCAGTAAGGAGCTTCAGGAATATTATTATCAAAATGAACTGTTAAGTAACCACAACAATCATCATCTTTATAATAAGCATAACCACTGATAGAATCAGTTTTATTTTGACTATCAAGTTGCTTATTAAAAACAGAAATCTTATTATCATTTATAATAGAATATTCAGCCGTTGAACAAGTGCCAACTCCTTGAAATAATTGGTCAAATTTATCTTGATATACTTGATACCATTTACCGATATACTTATTTACATCTAATTGTTCAACCGCTTTGTACTCCTTTGAAAATACGTTAATAAATAAAATACAAAATAATAATGAAGTCAACATAATGAATAGTATACAGTTATTCTTTTATATTATTTCGTAATACCAATAATACCACATGCTAAACGTTTACCGGCATTGCCGGTTTTAAGAGATTCGTCATTATTACCGAGACCAAGGTCATCTTTTTGTTCATGAACAATCATCATTCGTCCAATAATACAAGTTTTTTTATTAAAATCTAAACTTAAAATATTATCAACAATAGTTCCCTTAGCAATATTATTTTTAGAAATAATATTACCAAGATCACCAGCGTGACGATGTTTTGAGTTAGGACCACCATGTGTTTCATTAAATGGATTAAAATGAGAACAACCACTATTACAATTATCCGATAAATCTCCGTATTCATGAACATGGAAACCATGTTCTCCATCACTTAAACCAGTAATATTATATTTGATGTAAAGTTTGTTATTAATATTTCTGAAATGAATTGTTCCTTTAACATTATTATCATTTTGATTTAATATACAAATAGCATTTAAGACCGGTTTTTTATTTTTCCGTGTGTAATTTTTACAATTTTTATAAGGAGCACAAGAAGATTTCATAGAAAACCCTTTTATTTTTTTGGTTAAACAATCCTTTTTTGAAAATTTACGAGGTAGTTTAAATATTTTTTTATCTAATGTTCTCAAACATGATTTTTCATTTTTATGTTCACAACAAGAAATCATTAATATAATATAAAAAAAGATTATATTAAACAAAATAATTATATATGAAAACAATAAATATAACACTTAGACATCCAAGACCCATATTAATAGCAATATTTAATCCAAAATCGAGATATCCAGCGACCATATCACTAATAGTGTGACCAATTAATGCTCCGTATAAGGCACCATTTAATCCAGCGCCTTGAAAATAAGTATCAATATGTATACCAAATATAGCTGAAATAGCAACAATTAAATTATCAATAATCTCAAATGTAAAACCTTTCATAGTACATATAAGTTATAAAAAGATAAAAAATTGAAAAGTTCTCAAATAGATTATTAATATTAATCAACAAAAATTCATAATTAATAATGAATCGTAACGTAAATTTAGCAGGTATGCGTACAGTTTCT
>Ga0181394_1000683_pt1 | contig 14819 bp, 17 predicted proteins | sample 17SPOviralmetaG_FD_130123 | JGI IMG/M metagenome (GOLD analysis project Ga0181394, IMG submission 130123) | Marine viral communities from the oligotrophic San Pedro Time Series (SPOT) site, San Pedro Channel, CA, USA - 17 SPOT_SRF_2010-11-23 | ecosystem: Environmental > Aquatic > Marine > Strait...
AAGTCGCGCCGTTTGGACGTTGCCGCCTGGAGCTACCCGAAGGGGAACGTATGACCCTGCACGGTCTCAAGGATGATGTGAGGTTGTTCAATGCGGCTGGCCTCAGCATTGACGTGGAGGAATCAACGCATAAATTGGTTGAAGCAGCACGTATCAAAGAGGGCATTTACCTTGTCGAATACGCAAGCGGCAGGGACGTTGAACTGATGTTCCTTGATTTGCTCACACCATCGGTGGAGACATTGCCCTTTGAGAAGAGGCGGAATGAGATCGGTTGCCCCAAATGGTTGTTGAAACCAATGAAGGACATTGAGGATGCTACGTTTTACCTGGAACACGTAGGGACGAAACAACCAGCCGTCCTTTGGAATGCAAACGGCATCCTCACGTATGAGAGTTCGGTCTATGAGTCGGTGCTGATGAACATTCATGAAGCCCATAAATCCGTGTTCATGGTGGTCGGCGGGGTCTATGTCAAAGAAAGCCCACAGGCTCGCCCCAAATTGTCAAAATGGCGCATTGCAGTTCGTGATGGTGATTCGTATTATGCAGTTGGACTGGTTGATATTGACCCCAAATTGTCGCTGATGCGCTTTGTCAATCCCCACAAAATCGTTGAAGGTGAAGAGGTGTCAATGAACACCCCCGTTTTTGTCAATGTCAATGTTGTTTCATCAGGTTGGGGTGATTATGGGGCTTACATTCAAGGTGTGATTGAAAGTGTCGCCAGTCGTGCAGGGCGCAACGACTGTGTGAGCATAGACGAAATCGAAGCCTTGACAAAAAGATGGGATGAAGAATATGGAGATGCTAACGAAGATATGGCTTGATTCAACAGAATGGGCAATGAAGAAAGAAGGGGTGATGGGATGGCTGAGATTAACGATGGTGATGTTCCTTATCTCAACGACCACCCTTATTCTCCTTCTGTTGTTGGGGTTGATAGCACCGATAGCGTGGCTTTACAACAAACTGATTTGATGAACACACTTCAAGCAGCGATGTTGCTACGTGGTGAAATCCGATGCCGCCTATCAAAGAAGTTCAGTTGCGGATATGAGATCCGCCCGATATTGTGGTTCAGCAAAAAAACACCAGAAATTGAAGCGACCCTCAAAGCATTGGGTCTTACGTGGAAAGAAACGTTTGTTCGAACTGAGGACATCGCTAAATTGTGCCACGCCTTTCAAGACTTCTTCAACCTCAGCACCAAGGCTGATGGCTTGAAAATGGTGGAGAGGCTTAATGGTGCATTGCCGCAACCCCTTGATTACGAAGAGGTGGAAGAATCACTTGCCTTGATTGAGAGGTGTAGTGAGTCATTAAATACCCAATCCCCTTCGGATGAATCCCGCACAGGTGAAAGAACATGATAAACGAAGCATTGAAGCGAGTTATGGAAAGCAAGAACATGAATGAAGATGAAGTCAAGGCTGCATTTGCCGACTTCGTGAAGGAGAACTACCCTGAGATTTGGACTCAGGCTCAAGAATCCATCAGCAATTTGGACGCTGAGGACTTGGACTTCTTCTCGTCTGCATTCGAAGTGAACAACGTCCGACGGAAGGGTTCGGGTGGCAAGGGTGAAACATGGGTTGGCATGATCGTGGCCTACGACGGCACACGTGATATGATGCAACGCCAGCGTGATACCGCCATTGAAGCCGCCGAAGTGAACATCGGTCAAGCCCTCCGATACGGCATCCGTCAAGGTGAACGCACCATCGGCATTGGTCGAGTGGTCAAGCAAGACGGCGAATGGGTTGTCAAGGGTGCTGATGATTCCTTGCTTTACAAGGAGTCTGCAACCGACAACGTTCCTCAATGGGTTATCGCCATCAACAACGGTGCATCCCACATTTGTTTGCTCAAGGACGACAACCGTTCTCCCAAGCGAGCCTTCATGGTCAAGCGCAAGTGGCTTTTCATTGGCAACACCCAAGAGAAGTTCCTCAGCGAAGGCGCATTGCCGCCCATGACCCTCGAATGCTCATTCGGTGCTGCCGAAGTGGAACTCCAACTGTTGCGCCCCATCTCCTTCAAGGCTGAGATGGAAGCGGCTTGGAAACCTGCTGGCTCGGATGAACCAGACGTGAACCAACTCAACGCCCTTGACATTGACCCTGACTACGGTTTGGGATGGGTGGATGATGAGATTCTTCCGAAGGTCGCTCAATTGTTCGCCCCTGACCAGTTCATCGCCAACTTCATGCCATCTGTTGATTTGGCCGAGGTGTTTGATTACCACATGGAGAACCGCAGAATCCTTTCATCAGGGAAGGACTTCGGCCCATTGTTCGCCATCTCAGGGACGGTGGACTACATCGACCACGCTGGCAAGGAGAACATTTACACCGATGGCGGCTTCAAGCATTCAATTACCCTCACGTCCAACAGTCTGCGACGAGAGGATGCCAATGCCAGCCTGTGGATTGATGTTTCCCGCTACTTGGTGGAGAAGCAACACGCATTCCGTGTCAAGAAGGCCGACGGCTGGAAGGACTACGCATCAGGAAGCCGCCTGTGGGTCATTGTGCGCTCTCGCACTTGGCAAGCCACCGATGGCAACATCAACATCAACTTGGACGCAAAGGGCGTGTATGCAATGCCTCTTCGCTCGATTGTTGCGAAGGTTGCCCCCGCCGATGCAAACGACGTGTCCCACACGGACAACTTTTGAGGTGAATGAACCATGACAGGAACAGGATTTTTGGACAATTGGAAGCCCGTTGATACGAACAAGGAACCCTCTCAGCAGGTGAAGGCTGAGGCGACCAGCCTCCCTTCAACGGCTGAGGTGGCTCAAGCCCCTGTGGTGAACCAATCCTTGCCCTCCGTTGAAGAGAGGCAATCGGGAATGGTTTCTGGATTCGCTGCTGATGATTTCCCCATTGAGGCATTGGTTGATGAAGCACCACCTTTGGAACTTGAAAAGGATGCAATCGAGGCATCAGCACCAAGCGGCGCATGGTCGTTGCCTCAATCAGCCAACCCTGCCGCCAAGCGTGTTGCTGTTGCTCGTTCTTCCCATGTTCGCAAGGTGAAGAAGGTTATCTGTGGCGTTTCTGGTGGTCGCAAGGGCGGTAAGTCGGGCATGTTGCTCGACTCTCGCACCGATGAAGAGATTGCCAACGGCGCAATGATTTTCGTTTCCGACTTTGACGGGGGGGCTGACTCCACCGTATCTGCACATCATCAAGACAACCCTGGTATCGTTGTTCTCAACCCTTGGGTCTTGAACCGACAGTCAAGAAGTCGTGTCCCATTCAACTACCCCGAAACTTTCAACAAAGCGATGGACGATCTGCTCTATGCTCTTGAAATTGCTGAGGCTCAGGATGAATACTTCAAACTTCACGGCAAACTGCCGACTCCATATCTCAAGACATTCATTTTTGATGGCATGGACCATTGGCTGCATGTTTGCGGAACTGCAATGAAAATCGAGGACTTGGACTTGGGAGATGATGCGGTGGACGTTTCAGGAAAGAAAACCACCACCCGCATTGGTCGTTTCAATTGGGAGTTCCGAAAGAACCGATACCAAGCCGCCATGAACGCCTTCCAAGAGTTGGCTCGCTTGAACGTTCACGTCTATGTCATTACGGGCGTTAAGCCGTCCTATGACTCCAACGGAAACGAAATCATGGGTGCTGATGTTCCAGCATGGATGAAGGACACCGAGCGAGACTTGGAACAATTGATTGAGATTACCCTTGAAGAAGAACGTGATGAGATCGGTGCGCTTACGGGCAAGGTTGTTTCAAAGGCACAGTTGAAGTTCGACAGGACTTCCCTTCGCCTCCCTGAGCCAGTCATTCTCTTTGAGCAGCAGGTCGGCACAGACGGTCAATGGTTTGGCTACAAGGGGCTACGTGATGGTTCCTTTGAGCATCCCGACGACATTCACGAACTGATTGTTGAAGAAGAAGAGGATTCAGCGTGAGCGACTACGAGTTCCCTCAAGAGCAGCGATACGGCGAAGGGTGCAAACACCTTTGGCGATTTCTTGATAACGAGGTTCAACGACACCCAGAACATGGGCTGGTGGCCTTCGCTTACTGCTACAACTGCGGGACTCACGCAACGGCCAAAATCCAAATGATTCTTAAGGAGAAGTGAGCATGAAAATCAAAGCACCCGTCCCAAGACCAATCCCCATTCATGGGGAGGATTTCTCAACGTATGCTTGGCATCCCAACATGAGCCATGACAAAATCCTACGTGTGAGCAAGTCCTCGCTCGGCCAGTTCCAAACGTGCGAGCAACAATACTTCATCAAATACGTTCTCGGTGTTAAAGAGCCTGAGAATGATAACATGATTCGAGGGACAAACGTTCACGATGCTTACGAGTTCATCATGGATCGTAGCCTTGACGTTGAACACGCAGCGAAGTTGCGTGATGAGCAAGGCTATGATGCCGTTAAAGCCTATTTCTTTTCTCTTATCCCACCTGCACAAATCAAGAAAGGATGGACTGATGAATACGCCAAGCCGACAGGAGAGGATTACAGGTTGGAAGAACCAGCCCATCTCCAACGTTTGATGGAGGCTGAGGCTCGTCGTTTTATGACATCAGCCCCAGACGCATTCAAGCCAGTTGGCAATGAGTTGGGAGTTGATGCCATCGTTGAACTCGACATCAATGGAACAAAGGTCAAGGTTCACTTGAACGGTTTCATTGACCGCCTCTTCATGGACAATGAAGGCAACTATCACGTTCACGAACTCAAGACGGGCATGTGGAAAGACAAGAAAACCAAATACGAAAGCATGGCAAAGGAGATGGCGTTTTACGTCTATATGCTCAAGAAGTCCACGCAGCCAGACTTTGGAGGCGTGTCGGTGTCCTATTGGGGTTGGGATCACACCAAAGGCCATGAGAACAACCCAGAAGAGATTTACCGACACGTCGAACACATAAAGGCCGACGTGATAATGGACATGCTTACCGACCTCAAAGCCCTTGCATCAGCACACCTTCGCTACAAAGGCGACAACGACGGTAAAATGTTCGCCACCAAGCCTTCTGGCTCGGAACGTTTCTTCTGCGAGCCGTGGTGCGCCATCAAAGGTTTCTGCCCCAAATACGAGCGACACATGATGCCTCACGAACTGAGGCCAAAGAGGGAGGGGAATTGATGTGCGATACGTTAGCCTGTTTAGTGGAATCGAAGCAGCAACCGTTGGTTGGCATGACATGGGATGGAACCCCGTCGTCTTTGCCGACTTTGACGACTTCCCCTCAGCCGTTCTCCAACATCATTATCCTCACGTTCCAAATGCAGGAGATGTGCTGAAACATGACTGGAAACAATACCGAGGAAAAGCCGATCTCATCGTCGGAGGAAGCCCATGTCAGTCTTTTTCCCATGCGGGAAAGCGACTTGGAATGGATGATGCACGTGGCAACTTGGCCCTCCACTACTTACGAATTATTAGGGACGTTCAGCCGAAGTGGTTCATCTATGAAAACGTCCCAGGCCTTCTGTCGTCTAACGAAGGACACGATTTCGCCACCTTCCTCGGGGAGATGGTCAAACTCGGGTATGGGTTCGCCTACCGAGTTCTTGACGCTCAATACTTCGGAGTTCCCCAACGAAGGCGAAGAGTCTTTGTTGTCGGGTGTGCTGATGGCGATTGGCGAAGTGCCGCAGCAGTTCTATTTGACAAAGAAAGCCTGTGCGGGAATCTTGCGTCGAGCAAAACGAAGAGGCAAGGTTCTTCCCTCATCTCTCAAGGCAGCATTGGAAGCGAAAGCGACGAGCAATTGGGAAGAGGAATAGGATTTTCCCACACGCAGGGCTTGGATTGCCAGCCATCAACGAAACACTTCCCAACGCTACGTGCTGAGGGAGGGGGCATGGCCGTGAGCATCCCCATCCATGACAAGGCAACCAGATACAGGGGCGGCGGCGAAGGTCGAAAGAATGACGGCGCAAGCAATTTCTTGGGCGTGGGCCATGAAACCGACCCCATGTATGCTTTGACCACCAATGACCAACACATGGTATTCAAGGAGGGAGAACACATTGTCCGTCGCCTCACCCCCATTGAATGCGAGCGTTTGCAGGGCTTCCCCGACAACTACACCCAGATACCTTGGAAGGGCAGACCTGCTGAGGAATGCCCCGCAACTCACCGCTACAAAGCGTTGGGCAACTCAATGGCCGTTCCTGTCATGCGGTGGATCGGCATGAGGATTGATATGTTGGATGCAACAGACCTCTCAAAGCGGGAGAAGTCCAAGACGACCAAGCAAATGAAATTGTGGTGATAGCATGGCTCTCTTCAATCACTTCCCACGTGAAATTGACATGAGGACACGTAAGGTGATTCACAATCGAAAACAACTTGAACACTACATCAACACCACCAATGGCAAAGGCAACCTCACAACCACCGTCTATGGATTTAGGGGATTGAAGCCGAAGGGCAACCGTTGTGAATACAACACGGCCATTGTCCCTCACTTTGTCATGGACTTTGATGCCGACCAAGGAATACGTGTTCACGACATGGAGGAAGCCAAAGCCAAGAGCAGGTGTTGTGATGAGGTATTGAGTCTTTCACGACACCTCGCCCAAGACTCTCACCGCCATGCCGTGTGGTTCACAGGAGGGGGTTTTCACATTTGGACGAAACTCGACAACGAATATGTGCTGCCCCCTGAAAAGATGGCCGACCTCCTATTCTCAGGACGCATGAAAGTCAATGGATGGGTTAAGCGTTTCAACCTCAAAACCCTTGACCCCGTGGTTTCGTTTAGACCAGACCGCCATATTCGCATCCCCAACACGTTCAACTTCAAACGTCAAATCTGGGGCATCCCTGTCAAGCATGAGGATTTGGAGGCAGGATGGGATTTCATCGTTGAGAAGGCCAAAGAACCCAAACCAGGGATGCACCTTTACGGAATAAGCGGGATGCCTCTTGAAATCGTTGAGCGCAGTTCTGTTGATATGTTCAAGAGCCGCTACAACGAGGAAACGAGGTCATTTGAGATGGAGAACATTGACATTGACATTGAACGTATCAACAACATTCCCATGTTGCCATGCTTGGCTCAGGCTGCATGTGAGAAGGGAAGCAACCCTCCACACAAACCCCGATCCTATTTGATGATGTATCTAATGGACTACTTTCGCAACTTCGCTCGACCTGCGAGGGAGGCCATAGTCCCAAACCGTGAGGTGTTGTCATTGACTCACGCATTCATACGCTCGTTGGAATGGGCGGATTATTCACCAACTGAAACGATGAAATACCTCACGCATGGCGTTGAGAGGTATTACCTCACACCGACCTGCCCGACCATTTATCATGAAGGGCTTTGTGTTGGCAAGTGTCCATACTACGACGAAAAGGGGGCAACCGCATGACTGATGATAAAGAAGAACTTGATGAAATCCGAAGAAAGAAAGCCGAAGAAATGCTGCAAGCCCACCACAAGGGCGAAGCACCACCAGAAGTGTTGGACTGGTCATTCCGTCGAAACAACAAATCTGGATTCTTTGAAATCTGTCAAAAAGAAAACATGGTTGCGATTACGCAAGACCCAAATTGGGCGAACTTGGTCGTGGATATGCTGAACAGTCTTACGTTGGCTCAACAGGTGGTTGGAAATGACGGAAACGAATTGTGAAGGCGGGTGGGATAGCCACCGTTGGGAAGTCGGTAAGCAAAACCGACATGCAGGTGAAATCGCCCTGTTCTGCAACCAATGTGGATGCGAACTCAAAGTGTTCGTGAACGTTGAGGGGTATTTGTGGGAAGTCGGAGAGGTCAATGAAACGGAGAACACGGTTTATCTGTATGACCGTGAAAATTGTGAAGAAGAACTTACTTTGGAAGTGTTGGAGGCTACCGCATGACCGATCAACGAATACTCTTTATTGACAATCGAGAACGCTCAGGGCTTGAGAAATTGGTTATGAAATACTGCGAAAAGAACAAATTGAACTTTCAAATGCGCCAAACGCTCATCACCGATTATTGCTTTGCCGATGTAGGGATTGAAGCCAAGTCCATTGACGATTACCTATCCAGTCTTTATTCTGGGCATTTGGAACGGCAACTGCAAAACTTAGAGGACAACTACAACTCAGCAATCCTCATCGTTCATGGAACTCTTGACCAGCATATCGCTCAAGGTAAGAGGCGAGGCAAGAAAATACCCTACGCCAAAGTGTTTGGCTCATTCACAGGCTCGCTGGCAAGGTTTTCCACCGACTATGACATCTCAATTTTAACATTCCCCAACAAATCATTGGCTGCACGTTTTATCTGCAAACGCTTTGAGAAGCATGGAACGCTTGGCTCATCCTCCACCTATCGTCTGCTTCGCAAGACGGCAACTGAGGATATGCGAATTGATATTTTGCAGGGGGCGGGGTGTAGCCTCGCCATCGCCAAGCGTTTGCTTGACCTACATGGTTCAATCGTTGAAATCTCAGGATTGACGGCAAAGGAACTGCAAGCGGTGGAAGGCATCGGCAAAGTGCGAGCCGAGCGCATAGTCAAGGCATTCAATTCCGAGCAACCGATTGTGCAAGAGAAGGTCAAAATGTCGAGGGCGTGAAGGAGAGCCTTCATATAGCCAACATCGGGTGGATGAAATGCCCACCACGAAAGGAGAAGTTGAACATGCTATTGAAACCATCATCAGACTCAGGAGATCGCAAGTGGTATGACTACACGTTGGTTAAGACACCATACGAAGGCTCGAAGTTCATCAAGGAATACATTGAGCGATTCAACACGGTTTCATTCTTCAACGAGTTCGCAGGTATGCTCTCATTGTTCTATGTCGTCGGTCAAGTGATTGCCCCGTATGTGCGTGTGCCGATTCACGGAACGCACCTTGACACCAGGGTTCACGTCTATTGGATTCAACAATCGAGAACGGGCAAGTCGGCAGCGTATGAGTTCACCAAGCAACTCTTGGATGCTTGCGGCGTTGAAAGTGCCAAGTTCACGTCTGGTTCGGATGCAGGGCTTCTCGGCCACGTTGATGCTGAACCTGAATACGATGAAAAAGGGAAGCCAACTGGCAAGGTGAACTACGTCGTGGTCAAAGGTTTGCTCAACGGCTACAAGACGTTGCTCTTTGATGAGGCGAGCGTTCTCCTTGACGATAAGAAGTCCTATTTCTCCGAAAAAATCCTGTATCTGCAAGAAGCAATGGCCTCAATCGGTTCGGCTACAAACAACTTAGCAAAGGTGCTGAAAGGTGCTGATATTCAAGTGGTTTCTGGCGTGTCCATTTGGGCGACGACGTTCCCTCCGAAGGACATCATGCACCACGTTCTTGAGAAGGGGTTCTTTCAGCGTGTATTCCTATATCAAAATGACGTAAGCCAAGAGCAGCGTCAAACCACCAGCGAACACCGCCTTCAGGGAACGTATGTTCCTGTTCCCCAGAAGGTTTGGGGCTATGATGCGCTGGCCGCATTCATCCTTGAGAAGCGAGATGAAATCAAGAATCGGTTGCTCAAGGCTGCTGGCCTCTCCGATGAAGAATGGGAAGAAATGGACGACATGCAAAGAGACATGATAGCCAACAACCATGCCTATGACATTTTCACCGTTGATGAATCATACCACGCTGCCCTGCTGAATGCGACCACCGACTACTATGAATTGGTGAATCAAATCCACGATGCTAACGTGCGTGAAACGGCAACCTCGTTTATCCCCAATATCGAGAACTACACCATCACCTTTGGAAACATCATCGCAACCATTATGGGTTCATCTGTTATCACGGCAGACCACATAATGATGGCAACCGAAATGATTTACGACAACCTTCACAACTTGGTTATCTGGCTTGAACAGAAGCAGGATTTCAAGGCAAAGAAGAAGCGAGATGCTTCATTGCACGAATGGAAGGTTGCTTACAATAAGTGTCAAAAGTTGGCTCATTCTCGTTCTAAGCGTGAATGCGTTAAGAAGAAGGAAATTGAGAAGGTGTATGCCGTGGACCAAGGCGTGAGCGTTAAGACGGCACAACGTCGCCTCCAAAAATTAACCGACTCTCCCGACGCTGACCGACTTATGGATGGAAGGAATGCTTTCATTGCGTTCAACTGGTGAGAGGATGAAGGCGTATCGAGATAAGGTCATGCAAACGTGCGTGGGCTGCGATACGGACGTTTTAGCCATTCGAATAAACGGGTTCTATGCGGGAAGTCGTGAGAGAATCTTCTTATGGGAATGTCCTTTGTGCCAACATATCTGGCGGAAGCCAAAACCTGTGGTGAAAAACAATGGCGTGTGATTGCGATACCTGCAACCTTTTGGCAAAGGCCGTGATTGGACGTGAGAAGAAACCATCACCAGATGCACAGAAAGGAAAGCATTCGTGTGGATCGTGCAACGGTCAAGGAAAGACCCCAAAGTGTGAATCATGCGGTTATCAAAAGACCCCATACGGAACAATGCGAGCAACCAAGCCTTCGCAATGGAAGAATCGAACATTCAAGAAAAACATTCCATACATCAACTCATGGGATCAGCCATTGTTGGTTGAGGCTTTGCTCAAGGGAAAAAAGAAGTCCAAGCCGTTTCATGGCTACAATCCAAACCGCCATAGCAAGAAGGGAGGACTGAACGCCAAAGGACGTGCCAAGTTCAAGCGTGAAACTGGTGCAAACCTCAAACCTCCTGTTTCCACGCCACCATCCAAACTCAAACCTGGTTCAAAGAAAGCAAAGCGTCGAAAGTCGTTTTGCGCTCGGATGGGCGGGGTGAAGGGGCCGACCAGCAAGGGCGGTAAATTGACACCAAAGGGTGCTGCATTGAAGAGGTGGAACTGTTGAGCGAAGATATGAAAGAAAAGTTGCTTGCTGAAAGAAAAAGGCTCTATGCCGAGTTCGAAAGGTTTTCAGGAATGCCAACTCTTGAATACGATTCAATTCTTGATGATTTGGAAAGAAAAATCAAGCAAATTGAAGAACAACTCACCACGACTTGTCGTGAATGCGGTGGCGAAAAAATGCTTTACGGGGCAGGAAGTGATGAGATTCACGGAATGCACAATCCGCCCAATGGCCTGTGCGATTGCCCCTCTTCTTTTGAAAAAGCATGGAAGACCATTCGTGGGTGATATTGGTTGCCAAGCACCAATCTGTCGGAAGGTCATGAAAAGACCTCTTCTGGAACATATCAAAACGACGGACTTCGTGATACGGACGTTCTCACCAGCCCATCATTGACCAATTGGGTTGAGCGTGGAAACGCTAACGGTGTTGTCCCGATCACGCTAAACCGATACGATGAGGCCGACAGGAACAACCCTGTTAGCGGGAACTGTTGTGTTCGTCCCAACGGCACGATTGGAAGCACCAAGGAACTCTATGTGGATGCTGGCGTTGTTCAATTGGATGGCATGTTTTACAACGTGGGGTCGGCAGCAACGCTGGACATCACCGCTACAACCAACTATCACAACCCATACCATGCCACAGCAATTCCCAATGGAACAAATGCAGGTGATGAGGCAATCCTTCTGGTCTATGTTGATCCTCGCTTGCCAAACAACATTGGGTTTGTGTTTGGCTCTTACGTTGATACGGCGACGGGATTATACCCTCAGTCGCCGTCAAACCACCTTGTCTTGCAGAACACGGTGCTTGCCGCAGTTCGAGTCGGCAAGGGTGCATCAAACCCCGTCATTCTCGCCATAGAGGATAAGAGGTCATTCATTCGCCCTGGTCCTGTTGCATTGTCGGCAATTGAGCATAGCGATGGAACAGAAGAAAACCTTCGAAATGACTTCGTGGCTGGCTTTAACGCTGCCGACCTTCCAATCACCGACCTTGGCGTTCTTTATGCACGTAATCCAAGCGGCTTCACCCAATTCCCTCAAGGGGTAGGTCAAACACACTTGTTCTTTCAATCCGACCAAGGCTTAGGACTCACCACAGGTGGGGGTGGAACGTATCAAATCACGCCGATTCACAGGACGGCTAAAACTCCTATGATTCCTTACGTCGGACCGACTGTTCTTAACTTCGGAACTGCCGCCCCTGCTGGCCTCCTGTATAAGCCCCTTCAAAGTGAAGAGGACGGGGCAACTCATTTGATTCGGGTTGATGTGTTCGATGCCGCAAACATCTTTTTGGGAACGCTGGTTGAAGCAATTCACTACACCGTCGCTGCATTAAATCTCACGTTGAATGACCCTGCAACATTTGGAGTTGCTTATGCAACTGCGGCTTTCGCCTCAATCACTTACACCCACGCTCAACACGCTTAGAAGTCAAACAGGGATTTGTTGAGTCTCGCTCTTTGGACGTGTTCAGGGAAGTTGCGAAGTCCAAGAACTTCAACGACAGGTCTTTTGTTTTGCTTTGGCTTTCGCATCCACGTGTGCAAGTCAAATCCTCCATCCAATAAATCACGAATCATTTCCTCATTTGGCAAGCCCGATTTAGGACCAACCAAATAATTTGAATAAAGAACGGGGCCGTCATGTTCTGCACCAATTCGTATGGTGTCTCTTTGAAGTTGGTCATAACCTGTGCCAGATTGTTGTTGGTCGGAACCCCCGTATTGGATTTGACGGTCAAGGTATTGAGGGTCGAGATACATCAACTCATCACCGTCAAGCAAGTTCACGGTATCTCGAATATCTCCCGTATGAATCTCCACATCACGCATCCTATCTGGGTATGCGCTTAAATCAAGTGCGCCAACACGATGAGGCATAATTCGTTGTGAACTTCTTCTCCAACCGCTATTCAATATCGGTCCTTCGGTGTAGCCTGTTCCCTGATACCATTCGGGATATTTTGCACGTTGCTTTTGGCTTTGAGGATAATTCAAATTGCCAAACGCTTGATGGTTTGTTGCGATGTAGTGCGATGCAAGTTCCCTTAGTTCATCACTTGACAACTGTTCACCTTTCACGTCCCTTCGGAATCGCAAATCATTCATTCTTGAAATCATCTCATTCATACGATCTCTCGTTTTGGGTATCTCAATGATTCCCAATCCGTCTTTGAGGTGTTGAAAGGCATTGGTATTATCAGGGTTTATGTCGGCATAAAATCCAGTTCCCCTATTCAAACCAAGAATGGTTGAACCGCTACCTCCATACAACTCAGCAGCCCGTGTATTAGGGGCGAAATCAGCAAGCCCTCGAACATACGGTTGGATTTGTGTTTTCCCACCAATCCAAGGCATCATGGAAGGAAGCATTTCATCACTTGATTGGAAACCAGGATTGTTTGTGATAAAATCATCCAAGCCCCTATCCAGCATTCCCTTCCATGACTTGTGGCGATAATTCCCGCTTTTGTAAGGGAATGGGAATGGCGACAATTTTTTGTTGCTTTCTCCCCACCCTTGAATCTGTTCATCCAAAATGGGCATCAAGTCGTCCATGCTGGAATAGGCTCTCCCCTCATGGTAAATGTCGGCTTTCATCAAGTCCCATGCTGTATCAAAAACCATATCAAGCCTCACCTCTTGGTGCTTGCTCTTTTGCCCCCTGCGCCTAATTGACGACGCATGGCGGGACGAACTGTTCCCCTGCTCTTATTGCGAGCATAACGCCTCTTTGTGCGCTCTCGCTTGATTTTACGTGAGATGTCCCAAACTCGGTGTTCAGCCTGTCGGTATGGTCTGTTGCTGATGTTTGATTGGGTGTAGCCGTGAAAGCGACCTTTAGCAATGGAACTCCATGCTTGGTTAAACGAGGCTTGTTTGATGTCGTCGCTGCTTTGAGCCATTTTTGGCATTTTGATTCGATGCCCTCCCCCTTCACGCTGAAACTTTTCAGGCGTTTTTCCGTATAGGTTAAAGAAATTGGTCGAAGGGTGCGTAAGCAAAGAGTCATTGACTTCTGTTTCCATTTCTTTATCATCAAGGTCCGAATACTGCCCGACATGTGCGCCCACTTCATGTGCTGCGTGATAATGATCACTCGGCAAATCTCCCCTATTAACTGCCTCTTTCAAATCCTCATCAATTGCTTCGTGCGTGTATTCATGTCCCAAAGTCCCTGAGAGGCTTTCAATAGCCTCATCCTCATTCATTCTCCCTTCTCTCATCTGCTTCCCATAAGCAGAAAGATTTGCCCCAACGTGCGTAGCATATTCCCGTTCTTGGCCTTCAAATCTTCGAGGTTTGTTTGAATCTCCGTAAAAATAACGCTTTCCTGTGCGGTCCCATCCACCACCCGTTGTAGCACCCTCGCCCAAGTATTCAGGGTCCATTGTTTGCCCTTCTTTGTCTTGATAAAGGGTGTGTAATTGTGGGCTATCTGTGGTTCTTTGAACTGTTCTCGGCAATGAACCGCCTCTTCGGAAGTTGGAAGGTGATTGAGAATCATTTGGTGTTGCACCTTCCCCCCTTTCTTTTCGTTCCGAAGCATCATACGGCTTCGTATCAAAGCGTCGGTGGCGGCTATTCTGCTCGAAAGCATCACCTGTAAGGACGGTGTTTTGACTTGAAGGGTTTCCATCTTCTGGCGTATCTTGTGCGTCAATATCAATTGGTCTATTCAAAAGACGTTTGATGCCAGTTCTTCTCCCCTTTGCATCGTCAATCTGTGTTTTCCCATACGCTTTCGGTCCAATCCGTTCTCCACCAGTTCGCAGCCCCTTATCTGAGTTGTCAAAATAGAAGTCTTTGCTGATTGAATCCCATGCGACTTCAAAATTGCTCTTGACCATCGTTGGCTTTCCACCAACGCCCTGTGGCTTTGACCGCTTCCTGCGAGTCATTGCCTTCTTCTCCTTCGAACTGATGCCACGTGTGGTTTCAGGGGTCTTGCTGCTGACCTTCTTTGATGGTCGGCACTTGGGG
>Ga0181394_1000684_pt1 | contig 14787 bp, 16 predicted proteins | sample 17SPOviralmetaG_FD_130123 | JGI IMG/M metagenome (GOLD analysis project Ga0181394, IMG submission 130123) | Marine viral communities from the oligotrophic San Pedro Time Series (SPOT) site, San Pedro Channel, CA, USA - 17 SPOT_SRF_2010-11-23 | ecosystem: Environmental > Aquatic > Marine > Strait...
TACAACTACAGATGTTGTTCCACCATCTAATTTAAAATATTCAGTAATACCTCCACTTCCATTATCAGCCTCAAATATTATATCTTTATCAACTCCACTATTTTTAATATACAAATGCCCAGTGCTATTTTCAATAAGTGAATTTGTACCATTGTGATATATTTGTAAATCACTACTTGTTCCAAACTTAATTCTTCCATCATCTAAAAATTTTATATCTTTGAAGAAATAATTTATTCCATCACCACCATCTAATCTAAAATATTCAGTGACACCTCCAGAACCATCATCACAAGAAAATCTTATATCACTATCATCTGCGTTTTGAAATATTTGTATATCACCAACAGCATTATTTATTGCTGATACACTTCCGTTGTGATGAATTGTTAAATCATCAGAAGATCCAAAAGTAGCTTTAGCATTATCTATTAATCTTAAGTTTTTATTATATTGAACTCTATTACCAGCACCAACAACGCTAAAGTATGTATCTAAACCACCACTTCCGTCGTCGCATCTAAATATTATATTAGCATCATCAACTTGGTTTTCAATATATAAATCACCAGTATCTGTGTTTTTAATAAATGAGTGTCCACTAAGGTGTTCTAGTTGTAAATCACCACTAGCACCTATTTTTAAAGTTGAGTCAGATGGTATTCTTACGTTAGCTATATTGCTATCACCTAGTGTAATTTCATTATTAACACCTACTGCTGACGCAGCAGCGTTGTAACCTATAAGTGTATTATTAATACCAGTTGTAAGTGCATCTCCAGCTAAAGCGCCTAATATTGTGTTTTGTCTACCAGTTGTAACAGATACACCTGAATAATAACCTACAGCAGTGTTATGTGTGTTAGCGGTAGAACCGTTATCCATTGCGTTAAGTGAATAAGCACCAATAGCAACGTTTTGTGATTCATCAGTGTTAGCTGTTGATAAAGCTGAATATCCCATAACTACATTAGCTCCACCTGTTGTTATAGCATCACCTGCTAAAGCTCCAATTAATGTATTATTTATACCTGTTGTAAGGCTTAAACCAGCGAGATAACCAACAGCAATATTTAAAGCATCAACACCAGCGTTTAAAGATCTTAAAGCTAAATGACCTATAGCTGTGTTACCGCCATGAGTATCTTCATTTGAAAGTGTTTCATGTCCAATAGCAACATTATAATTACCTGTAGTTAAAGCATCACCAGAAGCTTGACCAATAAAAACATTTTCAGTACCTGAATTTATTAATGTACCAGCGTTTTGACCTATAGCTATATTATTATCGCCTGTAGTTAGAGCATCTAAAGCACCTATACCTATACCTGTGTTATTTTGTGCAGAAGATAATGTACCAGTAGTTGCGTGCCCAATAAGTAGTGAACCAGTAAAGTTTGCACCTTCTATTTTATGAAACAAACCACCAGTACCGTTATATAACTCTGTAAAATTATCGTTTGTTATATCAAATGATTCTCGCAGTGTAGATCCAGTTCCATCGTTTGCTGCAGATCCTATATTAATAGTTTGTTTAGCCATTTATTTGTTTTTTTAATTCTTTTACTTCTGCACTTAATTCTTGTATTGCTTTTACTAGCATTGGTATCATACTTGCTTGCGCAACTGTATATTGATCAGGATTATTAGTATCTACTATTCCACTATAATCAATACTTTCATTATCTAATACTTCTTGTATTTCTTGAGCAATAAAACCAGAAGCTTGTTTTCCTTTATCTACGTCTGAATCTCTTAAATCCCATTTAAATTTTCTAGGTTTTAATTTATTTACAAACTCAACACCTAGTTCTAAATCTTTAATATCTTTTTTATCTCTAGCATCAGATACAAAACTCCACGAACTAGCTGATCCTGCAAACCTAGCAGTTACAGTTCCATTAAAAATACTTACTTCATTTGACACATCTACTGCTGAAGCAGCTGCTCCAAAACCTATAACTATATTATCAGAACCGCTTGTAATAGCATCTCCAGCTCCAGCACCTAAAATAGTGTTTTTTATACCTGTATTTACAGCGGCAGCTGATCCATAACCAACAGCTGTATTATATGTATTAGTAGTAGATCCATTGTCTAAACTGTCAAGTGCAAAAGCACCAATAGCAACATTTCGCGATTCTGTACTGTTAGCTGCTGTCATTGCTTGGTATCCCATAGCTACATTATCAGTTCCAGTTGTTAACGCATCACCTGCTAAACCACCCATAATAGTATTTTGTATACCTGTTGTAACTTGTTTACCAGCGTTGTATCCTACAGCAGTATTATAAGTATCTACTGTTGTAGCTTGAGTCATTTTTTCTAATGCTTCTGATCCTATAGCTACGTTTCTATCTCCAGCAACGTTATCATGTAAAGCATCTACACCTATAGCAACATTATTATTAGCAATAGTAGAAGCGCCTGAGGCTTGATAACCAATTGATACGTTTGAAAAACCTGTAGTTAAAGCATCAGCAGCTAGACCACCTATAATTGTGTTTTGAACACCTGTTGTAACTGATAAACCAGCTTCATAACCAACCGCCACATTATATGCATCTGCTCCTGCATTTTGGGCAAATAAAGCAGTGTATCCTATTGCTACATTCTTACCGTGTCCATCTTCAGTTGATAAAGCCGCATGACCAATTGCTACGTTCGAGGCGCCAGTTGTTAAAGCATCACCTGCATAACCACCAATTAAAGTGTTATATATACCTGTTGAAACATTTAAACCAGCAAGGTGTCCAATAGCAATATTTAAAGCTTCACCGTCATAATTTTGATTTCTTAATGCATAATAACCTATAGCAATACTTCTAGTACCTGTGTCTTCTGTACTTAAAGCATCGTATCCTAAAGCTACATTATAACTACCTGTTGTAAGTGCGTCACCTGCTAATCCTCCAATTAAAGTGTTATTAATACCTGTTGAAACATTTCCACCAGCATTATAACCTACTGCTACATTATGAGCCTCAGCACCCGCGTTCTGATTCAACAAAGCAAATGCTCCAACAGCTACGTTGAATCCGTGTTCATCTTCTGTGCTTAAAGCACTTCGACCAACTGCAACATTATAAGTACCTGTAGTTAACGCATCTCCAGCAAAAGCACCTAATAATGTATTATTTATACCTGTTGAAACTAATTTACCAGCTTCATGTCCTATGGCTACATTGTAAGCGTCTGCGCCAGCGTTTTGAGCGTTTAAAGCAATATATCCAATAGCTATATTTTTACCATTACCATCTTCAGAACCTAAAGCGCCTCCACCTATAGCAATATTATGACTACCTCCTGCTATAGCATCACCCGCGCTACCACCTATAAGTATATTTTGAATACCTGATGTAACTGATAAACCAGCATTGTAGCCAATAGCAACATTATAAGCATCAGCGCCCGCGTTTTGTGATTGTAAAGTTAAACTACCTATAGCAATGTTTTTACCATGACCATCCTCTGCGCTTAAAGCTTCTTGCCCTATAGCTATGTTATCACTACCTCCTAGTAATGCATCCCCAGCTTGAGCACCTATTAATACATTTCTTGTTCCTGATGTAATTGATAAACCAGCTAAATATCCTACAGCTGTATTAAAATCACCAGTCATTACACCAGCCATAGATGAAGAGCCTATAGCGGTACTACCAATAGCGGTTGTTGCATTAAGCATTGATTCAAATCCAACAGAAGTATTATTACCATTTCCAGAGTTATTTACGTCTTCTTGAGATCTAGCACCTATAGCTGTGTTTTTACCACCACTAGTTTCTGTACTTAAAGCAGCGTATCCTACAGCTGTGCTACCTTCACCTGTAGTTAAAGCGTCACCTGCGAGACCACCAATTAATGTATTTTTAACACCTGTTGTAACAGATAAACCAGCATTATATCCAACAGCTGTATTATATACGTCTATATCAGAAGTATTATTTTGACTAGCTAAAGCTTGTCTTCCAACAGCTGTATTTCTATCACCTCTAGTTTCAGCTGATAAAGCGTAAGTTCCAACAGCTACATTTGTGTTACCATCTGTTAAGGCATCACCAGCATGACCTCCTAAAATTGTATTTTGCTGTCCTAATGTCATTGCTTGACCAGCCGCGTAACCTATAGCTATATTTAAACCATCACCATCAATATTTAAGTTTTCTAAAGATTTATACCCAATAGCTGTATTTTTATTACCAGTATCTTCTGTTGTTAAAGCGTTATATCCAACAGCAACATTATAATTACCAGTTGTTAACGCGTCACCTGCAAGTCCACCTATAATTGTATTTTGTACACCTATTGTAACAGATGTACCAGCCTCATGACCTACTGCAACATTATACATATTACTAGCTGATGTAGGGTCTTGCGCGTTTAATGTACCGTAACCTACACCTACTGAATATGAACCGTCTATATTAGATTGTAAAGAACCGTGTCCTACTGCTACGTTTCTAACACCCTCAGCATTACTCGCTAAAGCATAACCACCTATTCCAGTGTTTCTATCACCTGATGTATTAGTGGTACCAGAAGATAATCCAATATATGTATTTTCTATACCTGTCATAACAGCGTCCCCCGCTAGAGCACCTACAAGCGTATTTCCAGTGCTTGATACCATTAATGCGCCCGCCTCGTGTCCTATAGCTACGTTATAGCCAATACTATTTACATTTAAAGCATTTAAAGCCGCGTACCCCAAAGCTGTATTAGCACCACCTCCAGTTTCACTACTTAAAGCGAACATACCTAAAGCAGTGTTATAAGATCCTGATGCTAGAGCATCGCCTGCTAAACCACCTACTAAAGTGTTTCTAATACCTATTGTAACAGCTCCACCTGCATTATACCCTACAGCAGTAGCATAAGCATCTGCGCCAGCATTCATATTAACAAGAGCATTGTGCCCAATAGCAACGTTGTTATTACCGTCATCTTCACTTGATAATGCTTGATATCCTATAGCTACATTACTACCGCCAGTAGTTAACGCGTCACCTGCGAGACCACCTATGACAGTATTTTGAACACCTGTTGAAACTGAATAACCAGCTTTATAACCTACTGCTGTATTAAAAGCGTCGGCTCCTGCGTCTTGTTGTGCTAAAGTAAGTGCTCCAATAGCTGTATTAGCAGAGCCAGCATCTTCAGCACTTAAAGCGTCATAACCTAAAGCTGTATTGTAAGCGCCGGTAGTAATAGCATCTCCAGCTAATCCTCCAACAACAGTGTTTAATGTACCTGTTGTAACAGATGTACCAGCCTCATGACCTATGGCAACATTGTAAGCATCAGCCCCAGCGTCTTGAGATGCTAAAGCTAAATCTCCGATTGCTATATTCTTACCATGTGCATTCTCTGTGCCTAAAGCGTGATACCCTATAGCTATATTATAAGCCCCTGTGGTTATATTATCTCCAGCATGACCTCCAAGTAATACATTTCTAATACCTGTTAAAACAGAATAACCAGCGTTGTAACCTATTGCAACATTATAAGCATTCGTCCCTGCGTTTTGTGAACCTAATGCACTTCTACCAATTGCAATATTATAACCATGATCATCTTCAGCGCTTAAGGCGTCATAACCTATAGCTACATTATTAATACCAGTTGTTAACGCATCTCCTGCTAAACCACCTATTAAAGTATTGTGCGTACCTGTTGAAACTGATAAACCAGCGCTGTGTCCAACAGCTACGTTATAACCATCACCGTCATAATTTAAAGCGTTTAAAGCGGCATATCCAACAGCTACATTTTTATCACCTGTATCTTCGTTTCTTAAAGTAGCGTATCCAATAGCAACATTATGAACACCAGTTGTTAGAGCTTTACCTGCTCTAGAACCCAATATTACATTAAAACTACCTTCTGTTAAAGCTGTTGCAGCCTCAAATCCTAAAGCAACGTTATAATCACCTTCTGTTAAAGCATCTAATGCAGCTATACCTACACCTGTATTGTATTCTGCAGATGAAATAGTTCCAGTAGTCGCGTGACCGATTAGAAGTGATCCTGTGAAGTTAGTTCCCTCAGCTTTAAATTGAAAAGCTGTGGTTGTACCACCGTAAATTTCCGTGAAGTTATCGTTACAAATGTCAAATGCTTCCCTCAGCGTAGAGCCAGTTCCGTCATTAGCACTTGAACCTATGTTTATAGATTGTTTTGCCATGTTTTATGTGTTACATTTTATTAGCATCAGCTGTAAAAAGATTTGAATCAGCTTTTAGCTCGGTAAAGTCTGCGCGTAAGTTAAACGCGCTTGTTCTAGTATCAGCATTTATTATCTGATTACTATGTGTTACGCTTGATCGTATTCCTATTAAAGGCATGTCTTAGTATATTACCATTATATCATCAGCAGTAGTCGCAATTAGAAAAATTCTGCTAATTTCAACTGGTAGAAAAGATCCAGCTGCTATGTTTTGAAATACTATTGGTCTGTGTATTTCATATAATTCACCTTCAGCCATAATATCAACAGCGCTATTGCTAGCGTCTACTAAACTAAGTACAGTATCACTATCTACAGCACCTACAAAAGCAACAGTACCATCAGTAGTATTAATCACTAAGTCTCTTTTTTGCACAGTGCTAGTAAAGTTTTGCGTAGTATCAACTAAATCATTTGTTACAGCTGTACCTGTTGCTTTACCGTTTTCAATTATTTTTTTCTGACCAGAAAGGTTAACACACACATTACCAGCAGTACCTATATACAAACCCGCGTTGTTTTCTGTATGAGCCACTGTTGTAAGTTGATTTAAATCTTTTAGGTTATCTAAATAGTTTATAGCAGCACTACCAATAGTACTACTATCTTTTAGAATTACAGCTCTTCTAACTGTTTGTATACCTGGTTTTCCTGGCGCTCTATAAGCGTCTGGACTACCTGTTATATCTCCGTATGCCATTTTAAATTTGTTTTTTTATTATTATCTATTTTTATCTTTGTTGACTAAATTTATAGCTTTAATCATTACTTTATCTGAGTAAGATCCACCTTCCATTATTTTATTTCTTCTAATACTAGTTGGTAAATCTTCTGTTCCTAATAACATCCTGTATATTCTACTAATAAGTTGACTACACTTAAACGATGTTTTATATATTGTATATTTTTGAGTGGTGTTATTTCTTTGTCTCCAAACCGTTATCCAGTCGTTACGTCTTAAACGCTCCCACCTATTCTTATCCCATGAAAAAGTATAAACTCCGTCAATATAATCTTTTCTTGTAAATAACTCCATACAGTCAAAGTAAATTAGAAGTTCTAGATCAGCATCTTTTAAATTGTATGTCTTACAAGCCCATTTTCGTATAATACGATAATGCTTTAACAAACCTATGCTTCTAAGATCTTTAGCTTCTAATTTTCTCACAAGACTATAACAACGTCCTGTTGTTTTATTACAAGAAATATATCTTCATCTATTTCTATGTTAAACCCAGCGTGTTTGTCGTAATAAATTCTATCATCAGTTTTAACACCTTGAATTAAATCTCCTACGCTTTTTACAACACCTTGCCTATATCTTATGTCTTCTTTTATTTTATCTGTAAGAAGTAAACCACCTTTTGTTTTAGTGGCTTTTTCTTTTATTTCTTCTATAACTAAGTAATTACCTATCGCTCTCATTCCTCTCTCATATTACTAATTACACAATCAGTTGATAATATTGTTGAGGCAACAGATACCGCGTTTTTCAATGCACTTTTAGTTACTAGTAAAGGATCTATAATACCTTCTTTAATCATATCAACCGTTTCACCAGTTACCACATTAATACCTTTACCTTTACCCTTTTGTGGCATATATTCTAATCCAGCATTTTCAAGTATATTTTTATATGGTCGCTTTATAGCTTCAATAAAAATATCAGCTCCATCACTATTATTATCAATACTATTAGCAGCGTTTAACAAAGCTATACCACCACCTGGAACTATACCTTCTTTTACCGCAGCTTTTGTAGCGTGTATTGCATCATCAACTCTATCTTTCTTTTCTTTTAACTCTACATCTGAGTTTGCACCTACAGATATAACTGCAACGTTACCAGATAATATAGCTAATCTTTCTTGTAGCTTTTCTGTTCTTAAGCTAGGATCTGAAGATTTTAACTGCTCTTCAATATCTTTTATTCTAACTTTAGCTTCTTCTGGTATTTCAGCTATTTTTAATACTGTAGTTTTACTGTCAGATACACAAGTTTCACACTCACCTAACATATCAGGCGTGATTAAATCTACATCGTCACCATATTCTTCATTTATATGTGTAGCCCCTGTTATAGCGGCTATATCATCTAAAAAATCTTTTTTCCAAAAGTTAAAACCAGGGGGCGCGACTACACTAGCTTTAATATTACCTTTTATCTTGTTCATTACAAGAGCAGCCATTGGTTGCTTTTCTAACTCACCTATAATAAGTATTGACCTATTGTTTTGAACAGCATATTCTAATACAGTTTGTATTTTTCTAACTATGCTTATTGGTGAACTTACTAGTAATATTAATGGTTTTTCTAATGTTACTGTTTGTTTAGCTGTATCTGTTACAAAATTAGGATTAGCATATCCTTGATTTATTTGTGAACCTGATACAACCTCAACAGTTGTTTTTTCTGATTTACCATCAACATCCATCATCACAGTACCGTTTTTACCAACTTTTTTAAAGGCTTCACCTATAATAGATCCAAGCTCTTTATCATTGTTTGATGATATTGTTGCTACTTGATCAATCATATCACCTTCAACAGGTACTTTAATATTTTCAAGATAATCAATAGTATTATTACAAGCTTCTTGAATATCTTCTTTTATTTTACGCAAGCTATCACTTGTTTGTTTGCTATTAGCTTCTTTTAATAAGCTATGAGCTAAAACAGTAGCAGTTGTTGTTCCATCACCTGCTTCGCTTACAGTTTTTCTAGCCGCTTCTTTAATTAATGTAGCTCCTATGTTTTCAACAGGATCTCTTAAATTAACAGAGTTAGCTACGGTTACACCGTCTTTTGTAATCATAGGTCTTCCCATGAAGTCTTCTAAGATAACACACTTACCGCTAGCTCCTAGTGTGGAGCTAACAGCTTGTGTTAATTTATCTATCCCAGCAAAGACTTTATCTTTAGCATTACTACCAAAGCTTAACGTCTTCACAATGTCTTGTGGATTTTGCATTTAATTTAATTTAATTTAGTTAATGTTATTTAAAAGTTTTAATAACTTTTGGGCCATTAAGAAACTCTACTTTTTTACTGTAGTGATCTACTGATCCGTCGATAGCAGCTTCTGCTCCTTCAATTGTTTCTCTTCTGGTTACATCAATCCAAGTATCTTCTTCCTTTGGATGTTGGTACTCGGTTTGGTAAAAACCATTTGGTAGCTGAGTTATTCTCCAGCTTGATTTGTCAGCTAAATGCTTCCAAACCTCTACGGTTTCTTTGGAAATTTGTGGTTGACTATTCCACGTTTTAGTCGAATAAAAAAATGTCATTTGGTTTTGGTTTTAAATTTAACATTTGGTTTATGCCCTTAACCGGGCCGGTTTTATTTTCTTTTTTTACTTTTTGATTTTTTCTTTTTGCCTTTTTTTTCGTTTTTTGATGCCCAAACTGCTTTTCTTTGAGCTGCGCTTTTATATCCCATAGTATATATCACTTATTCTCCACAAGGTTTACCTGTAGCTATATTAACCCATCTTTCTTTTTGAAACCAATCACGCAGTGTAGCGCCTTTTTTACGAGCGCCTTTAACGTTAGATTTACTAGATCTCTTATATTTACCTTGAGCAGCAGCAGTACGCTTAGCACGTATTACTTTTTGCCTTTCAGCTTTACTCATGCTTTTATATTTAGCGTATGGTAAACAAACTTTTTTAGTACCACCGCCTTTTATCTTACTCTTAGGCATTACTTTTTCTTTTTACCTCCAAATTTACTTGGGCCTCCAGCCTTCGTGCATCTTACACCCCAACCAGAAGCATAAGCACTAGGCCAAACTTTAAATTTTCTTTTTGCTGCGGCTTTGCAAGCTGAACTAATTTTTCCCATTATCTTAATTTCATTTTTTTAGCTGCTCTTCTACTAGGAGCACCAACTGCTTTACGAGCTCTATCTTCAAAAGATGATTTACCTTGCTTTTTTACAGGCTTTGGTATAGATACAGGTTTAGCTTTTTCAACTATTTTAATACCTGGCTTTGAACTTTCAACATTAACTTTACCTGCCGATTTAAGACTACGACCTGCCATAGTTCTTTTCATTGTTCCAGAAGCTGCTCTTCCAGCTAATGATCTATTAATAGACATTTCAGATAATACTTTATCACTATCAGTATACATTGGTTTGATAGCGTTTGGAGTATTATACATATAAGGAACTTCAGCTCTAAATGGGCCTGGAGTATTTCTTACTGCTGACTTTCCTCCTAGTTTCATTGTATAAGGTCCTTTATTCATTTGTGGCTTATACATCATAGCCTTACTTGTTACTGGAAAACTTTCTCCACCTACTTCAAAAGAATCTTTACCAGCTTTTACAGCTTCTACTCTTTTAGCGTTAAAACTCATAGGATGATGAGCATTGGGTCTTTTATATCCTGGCATAATTTAGTTTTTAATAGTTATTTTTTCTGTATGGGAACATCATGTTCATAGCTTCACGTCTACCTTCACAGCCACAAGGTATATTTAAACCTTGACTCACAACATCTACCATTTTCTTGATACCTGTTGCTTTTGTAAATTTATGTACACTGTCTCCTAATCCTCTTGATTTCATAATTTTAACATTTCCATCTGCGTCTAGCAGCTAAACCTCTTTTACTTTTCCATTTTTTAGATCTAGCGCAAAATGATTTTCTTCTTTTAGCATCTTTGCTACCAGGTTTTACTTTACCAGTAACAGCTGTTTTTAGCTTACTACCTGGGTTTTTACGTTTATACTCAGCAACGCCTTTTTTAGTCATACCTGCACCTTCTTTTACTGTGCGGAAGTTACGACCTTTACCTTTAGTCGTACGTCTTGGTTCGTTGCTTGGCATAATTATTTTTTCTTTATAGGCACACAGTTGTTAACCATCCTGCTACCTTTCTTTTTTAAACCTTTTTTTACATAACCTTTCCAACAAGGTTTTCTTTTACTTCTTGGCATGTAATTTTTGTATTGCAAAGTTATGAGTTAAGCTAGCGCCTTTGTGAGGTACAAACTTACCTTTGTGTTTCATTAATTTTGGAGCTCCACTACCTTTTTTCATCCAGTGGTATCCTTTTGGTGCTTTTACTTTCATTTCTTGTATTTTTTAATTGAAGCTTCCCAAGGTAGTTTCCTATTTCTTGGATCTATCTTACTATTAGGTATTACAAAGTATTTGTTTGGTTTAGGCTTATAGTAGTAGTTATTCATATCAAAATGCAGCACTCCAGTTCTTATTTGCTTTAAATGTTGTCTTTCATGATGAACAGCTTCTTTCTTCTGCTCTTTAGTTAGATTTTTATTTAAATCTATTTTACCATTTATATCTATCTGAGCCCATACATTTTTAGGCATTTTCTTTTCAACAACAATTGATCCTGGTATTGAATGCTCTTTGTTAAAGTTAAAGAGCTCAGATATTTGTTTCATTTTAAAAGCCATAGCTCAATTATGAAAATGGAGTTGCAGGTGATCCAGAACATAATAATGTTCCTTCAACATGCCATTTATCAGCCGCTATGTTTGTTACGGTTACTTTACTACCACCTCTACCAGTAGTAGTACCGTTAAATGTTATTTGGTGAAATGCGTCTCCTACTTGCACTGCAAAAGAAGCAGTAGCGTCTGATGAATCTACATCTACAGTTGCAACTGCTCCAATCAAATCTTCGTTAATTGAATCAGCACATTGTATTCTTTTTGTTCCAACAGAATCATCTAACACTATAAAATGAAAGTATACACCAGTCATATCACCAACACCAGAGTCTGGTAAAGTAAACGTTGCTGCTGCATCGTTAAATACAAATGTTTCACCTGAGTCATTAGCTGTCAAAGTAGTATCATCTGTAGTTGCTGTTACAGGAGTTCTAAGACCGTATACTCTAGCGTTTGTATGTGATGTATTACCGATTACAATTTCGTTGTCAGCACCAACAGCACTAGTATCTGAATTGTAACCAATTGTAATGTTATTATCACCTGTTGTTATATTATTTCCAGCTGCTTGACCAAGTAACACGTTTCTAAAACCTGTTGTTATTGCTTGACCAGCACTAGCGCCTACAGCCACGTTTGAGCCAGTAGCGTTTTCTTGAGCATTTAAAGCATTGGCACCAATTGCAACACTGCTGTCACCTGAAGTTTCAGCAAATAATGCTCCATGGCCAATAGCAACGTTACTATCACCTCCAACTAATCTAGCACCTGCTTGATGACCCATTAGTGTGTTTTTCTGACCACTAGTAATAGCTGAACCTGCTTGGTGTCCAATAGCTACGTTTATAACTCCATCAGATAATTTTAATGCTTCAAAACCTATTGCTATAGAAGAATTTCCATCGTTTTCAGTACTTAAAGCAAGATCACCAATAGCTACGTTATAACTACCAGTCGTTACTGATTGACCAGCTGATGCCCCAACAAAAGCATTAGATACACCTGTTGTAACTAATCTACCTGCGTAAACACCTAAAGCAGCGTTGTCATCACCTTCTGTAAAGAAGTTAAAGCTTTTCTACCAACACCAGTATTTTGATTAGCAGTTCCAGATGGACCATTACTATGACCAACTAAAAGTGTTTCAGCGCTTGTATCATGGAAATGATCTACACCAGTACCAGTTCCCCACTCTAGTACATTACCAGAAGAAGGTACTTTTAATAATTGACCTGCACTACCTGTTGTTGCTGGGAATTGGAAATATGTAGAACCAGATGTATCACCTATTTTTAAACTACCTTGTATGTAAGCATCTTTAAACGAATATGTTTGACTACCTAAATCTACACCATTATCATCAGCTGGATGCCATATTGTAGTGTCAGTATTACCTAATACCACTGAGTTGTTACTAGCAGCAGTAGTGTTGTAACCAATTACTATTTGATTTTCTGCTCCTGATGCAGAAACATTTGATGCGCTACCTACAATTATATTGCTGTTACCTGTTGTAAGCGCAGCAGCAGTGTTATTACCTATTAATGTATTTCTAACACCTGTACTTACCGCGACACCTGCTTCAAATCCTACAGCTGTATTGTCTGTGTCTGTGTTCGCTGCAGGTTCTTGTGCAAATAATGCTTTATAACCAACAGCAACACCCGCGTTACCATCGATATTAGTTTTACCTGCTTCACCACCAATAAATGTATTGTATTGTCCTATTGTTGTAGCAAGCCCTGCGTTAGCACCAACAGCTACATTGAATAAATCTACAGCACTTGCTGGATCTTGAGCATACAATGCTTTGTAACCAACAGCTGTACTTAAGCTACCGTCTACATTTGAATATAGAGCTTGTGCGCCTAAAGCAGTGTTGTATTGACCAACATCTGTTGATAACATTGCTTGTGCACCTAAAGCTGCGTTATAAGTACCTGTTGTAACCGCTTTACCAGCTTGCGAACCTATAAATGTCCCATAAGTTGAAGTTGTTGCTGCTTCAGCAGCTTCGTGACCTACAGCAACATTGTGCGCATCACCATCAGCTGGTTCTAAATTTTTAAGAGCTCTATAACCAACAGCAACAATACCATCACCATCAATGTTGGTATTTAAAGATTCATACCCAAGAACTGTGTTTTTACCACCACTAGTGATTGCTTTACCAGCATTACTACCTATAATAGTATTATTTACTCCAACAGTTATTGCTTTACCAGCTTCATACCCTACAGCTACGTTGTAAGTATTATCTTGGTCTTGAGCTTCTAAAGCTTTATAACCAATAGCTACGTTATAACTACCTGTATCTTCAGCTGATAGAGAGTTGACACCTACTGCAACGTTTCTATCACCTGTTGTAATTGTATCACCAGCATTTTGCCCTATCATAATATTAAAACTACCATCAACTAAATTATATCCAGCTAAATATCCCATAGCTATATTAGCAGAACCACCTGTTTGAGATTGTAAAGCTTGTTTTCCTATGGCTATATTACTACTAGAGATTAGATTTGATTTTAAAGCTTGATAACCTATAGCTATATTATAACCACCAGTTGTTATTTCTTTACCAGCATCATTACCTATAACAACATTTTCAGCACCACTTGTTAAATCTTCTAAAGCAGTAAGACCTATACCTATATTATTATAAGCATTACTAATACTAGCTGGTATATTACCTATAACTAAAGATGTTTGATTTATTGTTATATTACTTAAATCGTTTAACGATATTGCAGAGCCTCCAACTTGTAATGCACTTGTTGCGTTAATTGTAGCTGCTGTAGCTGTAGTAAATGTACCCGCGGCAGCGCTCTCGCCACCAATCACAACACCATCAATTTCACCACCAGCTATGTAAGCTGTAGCGGTTGGATCACCATCTGTACCTATTTGATCTATGTAAGCTATACCATCTACGTATAAATCTTTCCATTGAGCAGATGAACTACCTATATCTACTGAGTCATCAGCATTTGGTAGTATATTACCACTAAACGTGGTGCTAACTGCTGTGTTAGTTGAGAAAAATGATTTAAGATCAGAAAGAGAAAACAACTTAGTTGTTCCTGCGTCTGTTCCTAAAAGCTTTTCTGAGCCCGTTACACTCGAGCTTGAAGCA